>CAJICK010000010.1_pt1 | contig 22330 bp, 19 predicted proteins | sample 9199621 | NCBI WGS metagenome assembly CAJICK01 (sample SAMEA7708342, study PRJEB35096) | sediment metagenome | biome: marine neritic benthic zone biome [ENVO:01000025]; feature: sediment [ENVO:00002007]; material: shallow marine sediment [ENVO:03000034] sea grass bed [ENVO_01000059] ... | reverse complement strand
GTTACTTTTACCACGAGCGCGATCGCAAAAACCTAGGCTTCAAAATTTTTAACTTGCCATGCCACGTTGCAAAAGTTGAACCCGCAAAAATCGAAACTGCTCCGGCTCAACGGCATCTGCCGGTATCACCATCTTGCGAGGCCATCGACAATCTTCCAGCCTAACCATCATCGTTGTTACCAGAGGATTCACCCACCGCGATGATATTTCTTCCACCCTAATTCGATTACCATCCTTCTGAGAGACATGCATGATCCCCTTCCCGGACAGTTCCAGTGCCACGAATGCCCTGGGGCTTGTCCTGGCGACATATCGCTGGAACGCTGAGATAAATGAGATAGCGACTACGCCATTTACGACAAGGGCGGCCGCCCAATGCAGGTCGGCCCACCAGGGTAATGTGAGTCCAGCCAAATGCGTACCGACGATAAAGAGCGCCAGAGATCGGGATTTTTTTATTATTAATTTCAATTAGTTATATTATTTCCTTAATAATTGCCTTTAACTCTGGATGATCTGGCGAATCGGTGCCGTTCAGGTAGGCCAGAAGTGTGTTGTCCTCTAGCTCGAGCAATTCATTAAAAGCGTCTTGCTGCGATGGCTCCAGTATTTGATATTTTTGTTCGAGAAATTTTTCAAACACCAGATCGAGCTCTAACAGTCCCCGCCGGCATCGCCAACGCAGCCGCCGCAGCGCCTCTGCATCGCCGTTCACAGTCGCCTCTTCAGCAACATTTGTTTGATATGGCCAATCGCCTTGGTCGGGTTCAATCCCTTGGGGCAAACATCGGTACAATTCATGATGCCATGACAACGAAACAGTTTGTACGGATCTTCCATTTCATCAAGACGCTCCCCTGTTGCCATGTCGCGACTGTCTGCGAGAAAACGCCATGACTGTAAAAGTGCCGCTGGTCCCAGAAACCGGTCGGGATTCCACCAGAATGACGGGCAAGACGTCGAGCAACAAGCGCACAATATGCACTCGTATAAACCGTCAAGCTGATCCCTATCTTCGGGAGATTGCAATCGTTCGATTTCCGGGACTGGCTCGTCATTGATCAACCATGGCTTGACTGACTTGTACTGTTTATAAAAAGGAGTCATATCAACCACCAGGTCTCGAATCACCGGTAGACCTGGCACCGGCCGCAATTTGATTGGTTGCTTGAGCTCTTTGATCGGTGTGATACAGGCGAGCCCGTTCCGACCATTTATATTCATTGCGTCTGAGCCACACACACCTTCCCCGCATGAACGACGAAAGCTTAAGGTATCGTCCTGACGTTTAAGCAGAAGCAAAGCATCGAGCAGCATGATGGCACCGCAATCATCCGCCAGCTCGTAGTCCTGCATGAACGGTTCGGAATCCGTTTCAGGATTGTAGCGATAAACTGATAGCTTCATTTGTGGTTGACTCTATGATTCGATCGCCTGCTGTCAGTACACACGCGGCTTTGGTTTGAATGAATCGACCGAAAGTGGTTTTAGTCGAACCGGTTTATAATCGAGCTGCCTTCCTTCTTTACTAAAGAGTGTGTGCTTCAACCAGTTCTTGTCATCGCGCTCTGGATAATCAAGGCGTGAGTGGGCGCCACGACTTTCAGTTCGAGCGGCGGCGGAGACAACGGTGGCCATAGCAATATCCATCAAATTCTCCAGCTCCAGCGCTTCAATGCGGGCAGTATTAAATACCTTGCTGTGATCTTTTAATGTTGCATCCTGCAGACGCCGTTCCAGCTCCATAACCCGGTTCACGCCATCATCCAGTACTTCCTGGGTTCTGAAGACGCCACAATACTCTTCCATTGTACGAGTCAGCAGTTCTTTTAGCTCATCTACCGACTCACCGTCACCCTTGCGATCCCATCGGTACAGCCGTGCTAACGCCTGCTCAACACTTTCTTCTGGCACGCCTCGGTGATATCGATTTTCACCAAGGTATTCCAGTATATGATTGCCTGCTGCTCGCCCAAATACGACGATGTCCAGCAAGGAGTTTCCGCCTAATCGATTAGCACCATGTACTGATACACAGGCGCATTCGCCAACGGCATAAAAACCTGGGACGGCTTCTTCGGGGCCGGTGGCTACTGGCACAACGACCTGTCCGTGGCGATTGGTGGGAATACCACCCATCGTATAGTGGGCTGTTGGAGAAACAGGAATGGGTTCATTGATCGGGTCGACACCGGCAAACCGTATTGCCAGTTCCCGAACACTGGGCAGTCGCTTCTTGATGACATCGCCGCCAAGATGATCCACTTTCAACAGCGCATAATCCTTGTTCGGACCGCAACCTCTGCCTTCTCGTATTTCAGTGGCAATGGCACGACTGACAACATCACGGCTGGCAAGATCTTTAGCCTGTGGCGCGTATCGCTCCATAAATCGCTCACCCTCGCTATTGACCAGATACCCGCCTTCACCACGAACACCTTCTGATATCAGAACACCCGCGCCGGCGATTCCGGTTGGATGAAACTGGAAGAATTCCATGTCCTGGATTGGTACACCGGCACGTAAGGCCATTGCCATACCATCGCCAGTATTTATCATTGCATTGGTAGTGGTTCGATACATTCGACCGGCACCACCGGTGGCCAATAGCGTTGCCTTGGCCTCGATGAGCAATGGCTCACCGCTCTCGATATCAATCACAATGGCGCCAAGCACCGAACCGTCAGCATCGGTGACCAGGTCGACTACGAAATACTCGTCGAAGAAATGAGTCTTGGCACGCAGATTCTGCTGATAGAGCGAATGCAAAATGGCGTGCCCGGTACGGTCTGCTGCTGCGCAGGTTCGTGCGGCCTGATCTCCGCCGAAATTCTGACTTTGGCCGCCGAATGGTCTCTGATAAATACGGCCGTTTTCCAGCCTGGTGAATGGCACACCATAATGTTCGAGCTCAATCACGAGCCGAGATGCGGAGCGACACATGTACTCAATCGCGTCCTGGTCACCGAGGTAGTCGCTACCTTTCACCGTGTCGTACATATGCCAGTGCCAATTGTCTGGTAATACATTACCTAAGGCAGCATTCATTCCACCTTGTGCTGCCACAGTGTGTGAGCGGGTCGGAAATACTTTGGATACGACAGCAACATGAGCCTCAGCCTGAGCTAATTGCAAAGCCGAACGAAGACCGCCGCCGCCGGCACCAATAACCAGACAGTCAAATCGTCGCGATGACATTTCCACGGCTACGCACCTCTTCCATATAAAATATCAATTACCCACAACCCACTGACTAGAAGGCCAGTTGCGAACAAAAGTGCGATGATGAAACGCAATGAAAAAGAGCTGATGTAATCAAGCAAGACGCTTCGAACACCAATCCATGCATGAATCAGTAGACTGGTGAAAGCAAACAACCAGATCACTCTGACCCAGGAAAGCGAGAACCATGCTTGCCATTCAGCGAAATCGCCAACCGGCCAGAACAGAAACTTGGCGAACAGGAATACCGAGAAAACGCCGAGGTAAACAGCACTTAGACGCTGAAATAGCCACTCGCCCAAACCCGAATGAGAGCTACTGTTTGTTCGCATTCTCATCGCACCAGATATCCTGTGATTCCCAGTACTATGGTTGTGCCAACAAGCGTCAACCAGGAAGTCATTCGTGCCTGTTTCCGTTCGATCCCCCAGTCGATATCCAGTGCCAGATGGCGCAGACCGGAAAAGAAATGCTGCGCAAAAACTGCGATCAGGCCCAACACCACCAATTGCACCCACCAGCGGTCAAGCTGGTTCTTCAGTTGGGCAAAAAACTCCGGACTGGTGAGTGACCTATCAAGCAGGTAAATCGTGGCTGGGGTCAACAAAACAAGCAGAATGCCGGTGACGCGGTGAATAATTGAAACGATGCCGCCAATGGGCAAGCGAATGAGGAACAGGTTGAGAAATACCGGGCGGCGAATCGGATTATCCACAGGGCTTTTATTGTTGATCGACACGGGTCGCTCTTCCCTACTCCATGGTTTTGGTTATCATTACCAACCATTCGACATTAAGATTACTTAATCACAGTACAACACGAGGCGCAAACAGGTGAACGAATCCTGGCAAAACTTTCTTGCCGACTACAATGTCATATTTGATCCCGAGCTAGGCTCCCGATTCAGTGAGCCCGAAGCCGAGATCAAGGCAGCGTCGACCACGGATGTTCTGGCCGACTTGTCACACTTGGGACTGCTCATTGCCGAAGGTGAAGACGCGGGTACATTCCTATCCAGCCAACTTACCAACGACCTGAACCAGGTTGATGACGGGCACAGCCAGATAAGCGCTTATTGCACACCAAAAGGAAGGATGTTGGCGCTTTTCCGAATCCTTCAGAGTGGCCAAGGCTATATGCTGCAGGCACCCACCGACGTATTGGAAGCAGCATTACCCAGATTGCGCATGTACATCATGCGATCCAAGGTAACACTTGAAACCGCGACTGACCTGACAAGCTTCGGTATTTCTGGGCCCCGAGCAGAATCCACATTGGAAGGACTGCTAGGGAAATACCCGGCAAACGTAAACGACTGCATACAAAGTGGCCAGATCAATGCGGTGCGTCTAACCGGGCCGCATCCCCGCTTTCTGCTAATCGGTGAAGTCGATTCAATGAAGCAGATTTGGCAACAACTCGCCGATGATTTTACGCTAGTGGGAACAGCCGCATGGTCCTGGCTAGATATCATGGGTGGTCAGCCTACTGTAGTTATGCAAAACACCGAGGCATTTGTGCCACAAATGGCAAATCTCGACGTCGTCGATGGTGTTAATTTCAAGAAGGGATGTTATCCAGGACAGGAGATTGTCGCCCGAATGCAATACCTGGGAAAACTCAAACAGCGTATGTTTCGCACCCACGTGAACACTGGTAAAAAACCCACTGCTGGAGACCACTTGTTTGCACCATCGTTCCGCGATCAATCGGCAGGCACAATCGTGGATGCACAACCTTCACCCAATGGTGGATTCGATATGTTGGCCGTTATTCAGATTCGTGCAGTCGACGAAGGTGAGCTGCATCTCGGCAGCACCGACGGACCGGATGTCGCCATCGCCAATTTGCCCTACGAACTACCACTTGCCAAAGAAACATAATGGTGCGCACCATGCGTGATCGAAACAGACAAACGTTCACGTTTGACCGTTAGGCGTCCTTGTCCACCCCTCATGGGTATGCTTGAATTTATCGCACTTAAGCGATATGCATTTATTGGCGCATACCGATCCCCAGCCAATACGATTTGACAAAAATCAAATGGGCTTAAAATAAAATAAGCGGTCACGGTTAATATCCGTCGACTATAGGAGGAGACACCATGTCGTTTCATAAACTGTCATGGCGGACAGCAGTTACGATGCTTTCTGATGATCGTTCCGGAGACTTAATAGCGCTGATATTTGCGCTGGTGATAACAATAGCCCTGATCGCACTATTGCCTATTTAGAAATAATTCTAGAAGTTCTACTTTTTAGGGGTGGTAACGATCTGGTAGAAGACTTCGTCGCTCTTTACCATTCCCAGTTCGGCGCGGGCGCGCTCTTCGATTGCATCCAGACCACTTTTCAGATTGACCACTTCCGCCTGAAGTGCGTGATTGCGCTCCAGGAGCCTGGTGTTTTCTTGTTTCTGTGAATCAATGCTCCGCTGCAATTGCCAGTAAGCGATAGCGCCGCCGTTACCAAACCACAGCGGATACTGCAGCAGCACGAGAAAACCAATTAGCACGTAACCAGCAATCTTCACATTCATCATTTTACAGCCAGTTTACTCCGAGATAAAAGCATTATTCCGGCTATCGATATCGTCTTTTATTACCCAAGCATCGGGAAGGCTTTCAGGCCCGGATAAGGCGCGGCGTCCCCCAAAGCTTCTTCGATACGTAAAAGTTGGTTGTACTTGGCAACACGGTCAGATCGCGATAGTGATCCGGTCTTTATTTGTCCAGCCGCTGTGGCAACAGCAATATCAGCGATGGTCGTGTCTTCGGTTTCACCAGATCGATGCGAAACCACCGCGGTGTAACCGGCGGCTTTTGCCATGGAGATGGCCGCCAGGGTCTCGGTCAGCGTACCAATCTGGTTGACCTTGATCAGAATAGAATTGGCGATACCTTTCTCAATACCTTGGGCCAGAATCTTGGTGTTGGTCACAAACAGGTCATCGCCCACAAGCTGGACCTTCTTGCCCAATTTCTCGGTCAATAGTGCCCAGCCATCCCAGTCATTCTCGCCCATACCATCCTCGATGGTAATAATCGGATACTGATCAACCCAACTGGTCAACAAGTTCGCAAATTCACCGGCACTGAGTTCGGCATTCTCTGCGGTCAAGCAATACTTGCCGTTCTTTACGAACTCGGAACTGGCGGCATCGATACCAATATAGACATCCTGACCCGGCTTGTAACCGGCGCTCTCGATTGCCTGAAGAATGACCTGGATAGCCGCTTCATTCGACTCGAGATCAGGCGCGAAACCGCCCTCATCACCCACCGCAGTATTCAGCCCCTTGCTACTGAGTACCTTTTTTAATGCATGAAACACTTCTGTTCCGCAACGCAATGCTTCGGAGAATCGACTGGCGCCAACAGGAAGAATCATGAATTCCTGAAGATCAACGCTGTTGTCCGCATGCGCACCACCGTTGATGATATTCATCATTGGCACCGGCATCAGAAATTCGTTTTCCTTGGACAAATGTCGATATAACGGCTCGTCCGCATGCTCGGCAGCTGCGCGAGCCGTAGCAAGTGAAACAGCAAGGAGCGCATTGGCACCAAGACGGCTTTTATTTTCGGTACCATCCAGATCAATCATGATTTGATCGATGTTTTCCTGGTGACGAGCATCCTGGCCCAACAGAGCCTCTCTGATTTCCGTATTGACGTTGTTAACCGCCTTGGTAACTCCCTTGCCACCATAACGATTGGAATCACCATCGCGTAATTCGACGGCTTCACGTTCACCAGTGGAGGCGCCAGATGGTACGGAAGCGCGACCAAAGGAACCGGATTCCAGTGTGATCTCGGCTTCAACGGTAGGGTTGCCACGCGAATCAAGAATTTCTCGCGCGTGTATTTGGGTAATCATTGGCATTGTTATTTCGCTCGAAAATGTTTTTCTAAAGTTTCGATAATAATAGTTCTGGATGTCAGCTTAATGACTCAGGAAATCCCTGATGTTTTACGACTGCATCGATTTCTTTCAGTGTGGCTAGCAGCGACTCCATCTGACCTAGTGGCCAGGCATTGGGTCCATCGCTCAAGGCCTTGTCCGGATTCGGGTGTGTTTCCATAAACAAACCGGCTACACCGGTTGCCACGGCTGCCCGTGCCAGCACCGGTACAAACTCCCGCTGCCCGCCTGAACTTGTTCCCTGCCCGCCCGGCAACTGCACGGAGTGCGTTGCATCAAAAACAACAGGGCAATTGGTATCACGCATAATCGCAAGGGAGCGCATGTCGGACACCAGGTTGTTGTAACCAAAGCTGACACCACGCTCACAGACCATCACTCTTTCTTTGCCGCCCGCCGCCACCGCTTTATCGACGACATTCTTCATGTCGCCGGGCGCCAGAAACTGGCCTTTTTTGATATTGACTGGTTTGCCCGCGGCCACGACCGCCTGGATGAAGTCAGTCTGGCGACATAAAAACGCCGGCGTCTGCAGGACATCCGCTACCGCTGCCACCGCTTCGATCTGCGGAATGTCGTGCACATCGGTCAATACCGGCACGCCGATCTCGTCTTTGACCGTCTGCAGTATGGCCAGCCCTTCATCCATACCGGGACCACGAAACGAGGCCGCCGAGGATCGATTGGCTTTATCAAAAGAAGATTTATAGATAAACGGGATACCCAGCTTGTCGGTGATCTCTTTCAGCTGGCCGGCCGTATCCAGTGCCAACTGCTGTGATTCAATCACGCACGGACCCGCAACAAGGAACAGCGGCCGATCGAGGCCGACTTCAAATCCACATAATTTCATTTAAGCGATAGCCTTCTGTTTGCTGCTGGAGGCACTGTATTCCCGCGTGGCATTGATGTACCCACTAAAGAGCGGATGGCCGTCGCGAGGGGTTGAAGTAAATTCGGGGTGGAATTGTACACCAACAAACCAGGGATGATCGGTTAATTCCACGATTTCGACCAGATTCTTGTCGACGGAAGTACCGGCAATGACCAGCCCAGCCTGTTCCAGCTGATCACGATACTGATTATTGAATTCATAGCGGTGGCGGTGGCGCTCAACAATCTCGTCCTTCCCGTAGAGCTCACGCACATGGGTGCCGGTAGTGAGTACGCAATGTTGACCGCCAAGTCGCATGGTGCCGCCCAGGTCGCTTTCCTCGGTTCGCTGCTCGATCTTGCCCTCTGCATTCACCCACTCGGTAATCAGCGCGATCACCGGCGCCGGCGTGTCGGAACTGAATTCAGTGCTGTGAGCTCCTTCAAGACCCGCAGTATTTCGAGCAAATTCAATTACTGCCACCTGCATGCCCAAACAAATACCGAGATAGGGAATTTTGTTTTCGCGCGCGTATGTTACCGCCTGAATCTTGCCTTCCGTGCCACGCTCACCAAATCCTCCGGGCACCAGTATGGCGTCAACACCATCAAGCTCGGCTGGGCCATCAGTCTCGATCACCTCCGAATCCACATAGCGAATATTTACCTTGGTGCGTGTGTGAACACCGGCGTGAATCAGGGCCTCGGATAAAGATTTATAAGATTCGGTGAGATCAACATATTTACCCACCATCGCCACCGTAACTTCCGAGTCCGGATTCTCCATGTCCAGAATTACCTTGTCCCACTGCGAAAGTTCGGCTGGCGGCAAATCCATACCGAGCTTCTCAACGACAATGTCATCGAGCTGCTGTTCATGCAGGAGCCCCGGGATCTTGTAGATACTGTCGACATCCACCGCTGAAATTACCGCGCGTGCTTGCACATTGGTAAACAGGGCAATCTTGCGTCGTTCAGATTCTGGAATGTAACGGTCTGACCGACACAACAGCACATCGGGCTGAATACCAATTGAGCGTAATTCTTTTACGGAGTGCTGGGTGGGCTTGGTTTTAATTTCACCGGAAACTGACAAATACGGTACCAGAGTCAAATGAATAAACGCCGCACGCTGCGGCCCAAGCTCTACTCCCATCTGGCGAATGGCCTCAAGAAAAGGTAGTGACTCGATATCACCCACGGTGCCGCCAATCTCGACCATGGCAACATCAACGTCGTCTGCACCCACTTCGATACATCGTATGATCTCGTCAGTAATGTGGGGAATCACCTGCACGGTAGCACCCAGGTAATCACCACGACGCTCTTTGGCAATTACGTTGGAATAAACTCGCCCGGTGGTGAAATTGTTGTTCTGGGTCATGGTGGTGCGCACAAAGCGCTCGTAATGCCCCAGATCCAGATCAGTTTCTGCGCCGTCTTCGGTAACAAATACCTCACCATGCTGGAACGGGCTCATGGTGCCCGGGTCAACATTAATGTAGGGATCGAGTTTCAGCAGGGTGACTTTGAGGCCGCGCGCTTCCAGCAGCGCAGCGAGAGAGGCGGCAGCGATCCCTTTGCCAAGAGATGAAACTACGCCGCCAGTAACAAAAATATATTTGGTCATGTGCCCGTTCAGGAATGAGGGAAGGTGTGCCCCAAACGGAAGTAGAAACTACCAAATACGGGAGTTTTACTCAACTCGAGCGCGAATTTCGCTCTAAAATTCGAGAATTTGCGGGGCCAACCCGTCTTCAGTCTTGCCCGCCGCAAATGCATCCGCCACCCAACGATTGCCTACCGCCGCCAGTTTGCCGTTGATATACAGCAACGGTAACCGGCCACGCTCTCTAGGTGATACACCGGCTTCCTGAAACAACTTTTTGAGTTTGTGGTGATGCTGCCTGCCAGGAAGCCGGAGGGATTCACCGCCGCGACGATTGCGTAACAAGACTTCCGAGCCTCTTACCTTATGTGCCGCTAGCCCGGTACCCCGGATCTCCCGCATGCGCATCTGGATACCCAATGGCTCAATGGTAATCGCTGTCGCAGGATCCCAGCGAATTTCGTACTCCGGTACATCGTGATCGGCTGAGGCCACAAGGCTCAATTCATCGCGGTAGCGATAACAGGCTCCGCCGGGCCAATTTACCAGGGCCTGGCCGGTGTGCGATGGCTGCTGGATCTGGTGGACGATCTCATCAATATGTCGAGTGTCAGCTTGAGCCATTGACGATTGTCGGATCCAGAAGCGCAGCAGGTTCTGAAGGCGATTGCGGGGCAATCGGGCGCATGCCGACAAGCTCAGGCTGTCGTCTGTTTCTCCACGGCAGCTTTCCATGTCCTGCCGTGCAAGGTCGTCCAGCAATTCTGCAGCCGCCGCCGCATGGCCTGCAGATCGCGCAATCACCTGATCCGCGCCTGGCCAAAAGGACTTCAGCTCCGGCACGATCTGGTGACGCAGGAAATTTCTGCCAAATTGTGTATCCGCATTGGAGTCATCCTCAATCCATTCGAGTTCGAGGTCTTTCGCATAGGACTCAATCGCTTCTCGGCTGAAGGAGAGCAATGGGCGCACATGTTTACCGTCGGCAAAAGCTCTTACTGGTGCCATACCGGCCAGACCGTGGGCGCCAGTACCACGAACAAGATGCAGTAAAACCGTCTCAAGCTGGTCGTCGCGATGATGCGCGGTCAGCAATACGTCATGCTCACCAATATGGCGACTGAGCGCAGCATATCGAGCCTCCCGTGCCGCAGCCTCCAGGCCTTGGCTTCCAACCTCGACCTCCAGGGTTTCGACCTCCAGGGGTACCGCAAGTTGCTGACAGATTTTTCGACAGTGCTCGACCCAGCCCCGGGAAGAATCATTTAGACCGTGATCTACATGGAGCGCACTCAAGTGCCAGGCGGCATCCTGGCGCAGTTCGGCCAATGCAAACAACAACACGTGGGAATCGACGCCGCCGCTGAGCGCAACTTTCAGGTGCAAGGATTTCTGCGCGGGAAGCAGACAAGACAATTGCTCCGCAAGTCGCGCGGTGGAGAAGGAACTACTCTTTTTCTTCGAAGACACCAAAATTCATCAGGCGCTCATAGCGCAATTCGGTCAAACGATCGGGGTCAATCTTGGCCAAGTCCTTGATCGAGGCAATCAGTGCTGATTTCAGCGTCGCTGCCATCGCGTCACTATCACGCTGGGCGCCACCGAGGGGTTCCGGCAAAATTTCATCAACCAGACCGAGATCTTTCAGTCGATCTGCTGTGATACCCATTGCTTCGGCTGCCTGGGATGCCTTGTCGGCACTCTTCCAAAGAATCGAGGCACAACCCTCTGGTGAGATCACTGAATATGTTGAAAACTGCAACATCATCAAGCGGTCACAAACACCAATAGCCAGTGCACCGCCAGAGCCGCCCTCACCAATTACGACACTAATAATAGGAACTGTCAGACCGGCCATCACGTAGAGATTTCGGGCGATGGCCTCACTCTGGCCACGCTCTTCGGCGCCGACACCGGGGTAAGCACCCGGGGTATCAATAAAGGTGATAACCGGCATACCGAAACGCTCGGCCAGATTCATCAGCCGCATTGCCTTGCGGTATCCTTCCGGTCGAGGCATACCCCAATTCCGTGTGAGCTTCTCCTTGGTATCGCGACCTTTCTGGTGACCAATCACCATTATCGGCCGGCCGTCGAGCCGGGCAATCCCGCCCAGAATCGCCGGGTCATCGCCATACAGACGATCGCCGTGAAGCTCCTGAAAATCGGTAAAAATGCGTGAAATATAGTCTTGCGTGTAGGGCCGTTGAGGATGGCGAGCTACCTGGGAGACCTGCCAGGGCGAAAGCGAAGCAAAAATGCTCTCGGTCAGCTTCCTGCTTTTGGTTTCGAGTCGCCCAATTTCCTCGCCAATATTGACGTCGCTGGAATCGCCTGCATAACGCAGTGCCTCGATCTTGGCTTCAAGGTCGGCGATGGGTTTTTCGAAATCCAGATAGTGATTATTCATGCTGTCCCAATTTCAGTCAGATACACATTCGCGGGTTCGAAGACTACCACAGGAAGAAAAAAAATCCTTTCTACTTAGGAATATAGAACGTGAACGTGATTTTCGCCCGCCAAATCTTCAAGCCGCTCGATCATCGTCTCGGTCGGATTCACTGCCCACTCTTCGCCTAGTAAAATCTCTGCCTCGGCGTTCTGATTACGGTAATTCAGATACACAGGACAGCCACCGTCTGTCGCTGGCCCTAAAATCTGCTTCAACTCACCAACAAAGCCATTACCGGCCTGCTGAGCATTTACATCGATTACCACGCGTGACGCGAACTCGGCTCTGGCTTGATCCATATTGTACAGTTTGTCCGCGCGCATTTTAAAACCACCAGTGTATTCATCAACACTCAGTTGACCATTCACCACCAATAAGGTGTCTTTTATCAATAGATCGCGAGACGCCGCGAACAGATCAGCGAACACGGCAAGTTCAAGCCGGCCTGTACGATCATCGAGAGTAATGAATGCCATTCGATCACCGCGTTTGGTTTGCATTGTACGAATGGCAACAATCAAGCCCGCGACCACGGCATACTCTTTCGACGAATTCAGTTCGGCAATGGTGCTCCCGGTAATATGGCCAAGCTCTTGCTCATATTTAGCAATCGGATGACCCGTCAGGTAGAGACCGAGCGTCTCCTTTTCTCCCTCGAGTCGTTGGTCCTCACCCCACTCCGGCACATCAACGTATTCATGCGCTGACGTTCTAACCTCACCTCCACCGAACAGATCGCTTTGCCCGGCTTCCACATCCTTGCTGTGCTGCCCGGCTGCCTGCAACGCGGTATTAAGCGTAGCCATGAGGCTTGCGCGATGTGCGCCCAGCTTGTCCAAAGAGCCAGAACGAATTAACGACTCCAGCACCCGCTTGTTTACTTTGCGCAAATCAATTCGGCCGCACAAATCGAATAGGTCTGAGAATGAGCCACCCTGTTCCCGTGCTTCCAGTACCGACTCGATCGCCGACTCACCGATACCCTTGATTGCCCCTATCCCATATAGAATGGTTTTGTCATCGACCGGTCGGAACTCATAGTGACAACGATTGACTTCCGGCGCTGACACTTCCAGCCCCATCTCACGGCATTCAGCGATCATCGTTACCACCTTGTCCGTGTTGTCCATGTCCGACGACAATACAGCCGCCATAAACGCAGCAGGATAATGAGCCTTTAGCCATGCAGTCTGATAGGCGATCAAAGCATAAGCAGCGGAGTGCGATCGGTTAAAGCCATAGCCAGCAAATTTCTCAATCAAGTCAAAAATATAGCCAGCCTTCCTTTCATCCATGTCATCCCAGTGTTCGACCGCGCCCTTTACAAATCCGTCACGCTGGCGCGCCATTTCTTCCGGCTTCTTTTTACCCATGGCGCGACGAAGCAGGTCCGCGCCACCGAGGGTGTAACCGGAAAGCACCTGGGCAATCTGCATTACCTGCTCTTGATAGAGAATGACGCCATAGGTGGGTTTTAGAATCGGCTCGAGACTTGGATGGGGATACTCCACGCGTGCACGACCGTGTTTACGATCAATAAAATCGTCCACCATGCCCGACTGCAACGGTCCCGGGCGAAACAGCGCTACCAATGCAACAATTTCTTCAAAATTGTCTGGCTTCAAACGGAGAATAAGATCCTTCATTCCGCGTGATTCCAGCTGGAACAAGGCCGTGGTCTTGCACGCTTTTAACAGTTCGTAGGTTACGGCATCATCAATCGGAAGCTGATCGATGACCAACGGTTCTTCGCCACCCGCCTTCCGCTCGGCGTTGATAGTCTTAACCGCTTTGTCGATGATAGTGAGATTGCGCAAACCCAGGAAATCGAATTTCACCAGGCCAATGGCTTCAAGGTCATCCTTGTCCAGCTGAGATACCGGCTGCTTGCCACCCTGTTCGAGATAGAGCGGCATGAAGTCGCTTAACGCAGAAGGAGCAATCACCACCCCTCCTGCATGCTTGCCGGCGTTACGTGCAAGACCTTCCAGTGCACGCGCCATGTCTATTAGTTCTTTTACATCTTCTTCCTTGTCGTAGCGCACCTTTAGCTCAGGTTCGACTTCAAGTGCCTTATCCAGGGTCATACCAATCTCGAACGGGATTAGTTTCGCCAGCTTGTCGACATAACCGTATGGGTGATCCAGTACACGGCCAACGTCGCGCACCACCGCGCGTGCTGCCATTGTGCCGTAAGTGATAATCTGGGAGACCTTGTCTTTACCGTAACGCTCCGCCACATATTCGATAACGCGATCGCGTTTTTCCATGCAGAAATCAACATCGAAGTCAGGCATGGAAACACGCTCCGGATTGAGGAAGCGCTCGAATAGAAGTTCGTATTTAATCGGATCGAGATCGGTGATGCCCAATGAATACGCCACTAACGAGCCGGCACCTGAGCCTCGACCTGGGCCAACTGGCACATCATTCTGCTTGGCCCATTGAATAAAGTCAGCAACGATTAAGAAGTAACCGGGGAAGCCCATTTTGATGATAACTTCGAGCTCAAGATCCAGTCGTTGCTGATACTCTTCCCGATTCGGTTTATCACCAACCCGTTCTATAACCTGGAGTCGGTTCTCAAGCCCTTTCGCTGATTCCGTTCTTAAAAAATCATCTACGGTCAATCCTTCCGGAACCGGAAAGCGAGGAAGGAAGTACTCGCCAAACTCCAGTTTCAAATTGCAGCGGCGCGCAATCTCAACGGTATTTTCAAGCGCTTCCGGAATATCGCTAAACACCTCGGCCATTTCGTCGCTGGAACGAAAGTACTGCTGGCCGGTAAACCGCTTCGGTCGGCGCGCATCCGTAATAACGCGACCGTCCTGGATACAAACACGAACCTCGTGTGCATCAAATTCATCGGCATCCAGAAAATGAATATTGTTAGTGGCTACAACCGGTATGGATTCATCGGCAGCCAATCCCACAGCTGCGTGGATATAGTCCTCTTGGTATGGATGACCGGTGCGCTGAAGCTCGAGATAGAACCGATCAGGAAACAGTTCACTATATTCGCCCAATAACTCTCGGGCTACGTTGGTGTTGTTCGACAACAATGCCTGACCGATGTCGCCATCCATCGCACCGGACAAGATAATCAAACCCTCCGCATGGTCAGACAACCACTCTTTGGCAACACAGGGGCGACCAGAATGTTGCCCATCACGGTAAGCCCGAGTCAGTAAACGACTCAGATTTCGATAGCCTTCAACGTCCTGACATAACATCAACAGCCGATATGGTTTGTTGTGATCAGCGGAATTTTCTATCCAGACGTCTGCACCGACAATTGGTTTGATGCCGGCTGCCTTTGCCGCTCGATAGAATTTGACCACCGCAAACAGATTGGCCAGATCTGTAAGCGCAACAGCGGGCATGCCGCTTTCACGTGCAGCCGCCACAAGCGGTTTCACCCGGACAATGCTGTCGTAGAGGGAAAACTCGGAATGGACGTGTAGATGAATAAAAGGACTGCTCACCGGCGTATTTGAACCTAAATCAGTTCGGCAGAAAAGCGGCCATTGAAACTGTTATATCGTGCTGAAGCCCTGCGAGACGGTCTACTTTCATTTTTAATATCAAAGAGTTATAAATCTTTCTTGCGCTGATAATGTAAGTTTGCGTGAAAACTTGCGATAATATTTAGTTCATCAGAATCTGCGAACATACATTATAAATGATAAATAATCGCAAGCTGGGAGTATTGAGGGGGGAATGGAAGATCTGGCATCACAATTAGGTTACTGGGCAAACCGGATTACTGGTACACGCGGATTCGCGTGGCTGGTGAATGTTGGCGCACTGATACTGCTTACCTCTGGATTGGCTCAGTGGACCTGGGCCCTGACGCGACCATCTGCCCCTGCCCCCAAAGTATCTGTACATGCGCCCAAGACCTCGCCTGAGCAAAGCGTCAATCTTGATCGGCTACTTACGATCGAGCTATTTGGTCACAGTCCCGAATCAAACGCCAATGATAAGGATGTACCTGTCAGCACGCTTAACCTGATACTAATGGGTGTGGTCGCTGCTGGCGGTGAAAGCCTGGCGCTGATTAGCGTAGACGGCAGAGAGCAATTGCCATTCGCCATTGGTGAGGAAATAGCGCATGGTGCAGTGCTGGATTCTGTGCATCCTGATCGCGTAATTATTCTGCGACAAGGCGTTCGAGAAAGTCTGATGCTACAGGACCTCTCACCCTCAATACCACTTTCCTCGATCACCCCGCCAGGCACTTCAACAACTGCATCTATATCCGGTGTAACCAAACTCGAATCGAACGTGTACCGATTGAATAGAACCATGCTGCAATCGCAACTTGGATCACCGACTTTGTTGTCACAAGCACTCATCGTACCCCATGCAGACGGTGGCTTTCAGGTACGTAATCTTGCCCCCGGCAGTCTTTATGCGAAAGCCGGATTAAAGACGGGAGATGTGATCAAGAAAGTAAACGGTCAATCGATCAATAACCTCGATGATGCCATGCGGGTGTATCGGGAAATGGGTGGCATTGATCGACTTGTTGCAGTGAACGTGGACATCGACCGTCAGGGAAGTTCCCGGCGTATTCAATATCAATTGCGTTAATCGCTATAAAATATAATTAAGAATTCCTATGCGAGCTATAAGCTTCCTAGTCTCAACTTTAGTCCTGTTGTCGATTTCATTCAGCAGCTATGCGGCTGAGGCATTGCCAACCATAAACCGCACGACAGACAGTCAGGCACCAGTGACCTCCAACGGGCAGGTGCTATTCAATTTCCAGGCTGTAGATATTCAAGCGGTGGTAAAAACGGTATCAAAGCTAACCGGTCGCAACTTTATTCTTGATCCAAGAGTAAAAGGCAAAATTACGATCATCTCGGCCCGGCCGGTTTCGCGTTACGCCGCTTATCAGATTTTTCTATCCGCATTGAAGGCACAGGGATTCACCGCGGTCAGTAGTGCCGGTGGTGTTACCAAGATCGTTCCGGTGGGTGAAGGCAAACAAAATGCCACGACCAGCAATCGCGTAAGAAAATCTTCTGGCGATCAAATGGTGACTGAAGTTGTCGTTATTCAGAACGGGAATGCAGTCCAGTTGATCCCCTTGCTTCGACCGCTGATGGCTCCCACCAGTCAACTGTCTGCCTACACGCCAGCGAACGCACTCGTTATTACTGATTATGCGCAGAACGTGCGTAGACTGGCTCGTGTCATCAATGAAATAGACCAACCAACCAGTTCGGAAGTCACTGTTATTCCGTTGCAAAATGCTTCGGCGCTCGATCTTGGCGAATTAATCAATCGTTTAATTTCCGATCGATCACCGGGTCAGCCTAAAGCTGTAACCGGTGGCAAGGTTTCCATTATCCCCGACCTGAGAACCAACAGTTTACTGGTGCGTACCAGTAACGCGGGTCAATTGGCTCAACTCGAATCGCTGATTGGCAAGCTCGATGTCGCTGCTCGGCGCGGTGGCACAACACGCGTGGTGTATTTGAGGAACGCGGAGGCAAAGAAGCTGGCCGAAATACTTCAGGGCCTGATGAAAGCGAAACCACAAGCCTCCAAGAATAAAAGCGCTGCTACAAAGTCCTTCATTCAGGCAGACGAGGCGACGAATTCCTTAATCATTAACGCTCCGGACTCGGTCTACAACAATCTACGTGCCGTGATCGAGAAACTGGATATTCGCCGCGCCCAGGTCTTTGTCGAAGCACTTATTACTGAAATCACCAGCGATAAAACACAGAAACTTGGCTTTCAGTGGGCGGCGGCGGCACCTCACGGTGCCGGCACTGTGGGAGGGATGATCAACTTCCCTCAGTCGGACGGCACAGGTCTCGGTCAGATCGGGGCCAATCCAACTGGCGTTGCAGCGCTGGGTGGATTTTCCCTTGCCTATCTCGGCCCGGACATTTTGCTGCCCGATGGATCCACAGTGAGCAACTTGGCGGGTCTGGCAAATGCACTGCAGAGTCAAACTTCCGCAAACATATTGTCGACGCCGAATTTGCTTACACTGGACAACGCAGAAGCCAAAATTATCGTGGGCAAGAATGTGCCTTTTCTTACCGGAAGTTACGCACAGTCCACAGGCACAGGTGCGGCAGTTAATCCCTTCCAGACGATAGAAAGAAAAGATATTGGCCTAACGCTAAAAATCAAACCGCAAATATCTGAGGGTGGTGCCATCCGGCTCGAAATCTTTCAGGAGGTCTCAAGTGTGTCTCCAACCGCCGTGGCTGGTGCAACAGACCTGGTAACAAAAAAACGCGCCCTCGAAACAACCGTTGTGGTTGACGACGGTCATACAGTGGTACTCGGTGGACTCATTGAAGACAATGTCGAACGAAGCCGACAAAAAGTGCCTGGACTCGGCAGCATCCCAATCCTGGGCGCTCTTTTCCGCTACAAGTCGGACACTAAAGTGAAAACCAATTTGATGGTTTTCTTACGACCAACTATTGTGCGCTCACCAGTTGACTCGCATCAACTCACCGCTGATCGATATGAGCACCTTATCCAGCGTGGAAAAAGATTTTCAGATGATCAAAAAACCATGATGGAACAAATGAGGCCTTCCAAACCGGAAGCAGTACAAGCGCCTGCTAAAGAAGAAACAGAAAAACTGGGACCAGAGTTTGCGCCAGATTCGTAGTCTGATACCGGTACACACGATCCTGAAACTAAAGAAATATGGCAGTCGTTGATTTCAATTCACTCGATCCTGAGGTAGCGAAACAGCTTCCCTATCATTTTGCGAAACGGCATCGCGTCATACTAGCTCATCGTAATAATGGTCATTTTGAGGCCTGGATTGAGGGCGACGTGCCCGTAGACGTACTAACTGAGATTCATCGCAGCCTGGGTCTGCCAGTCCAGATTCAGCAATTAGATTCTGAAGAGTTCAGCCAGGCATTGAACAAGGCCTATGAACGGGGAGTCAATCAGGCCTCGGATATCGTTGACGATCTTGGCGAAGAGATTGACCTGTCCAGCATAACCAACTCCCTACCGGAAGTAGAGGACCTGCTTGAAAGCGAAGATGATGCCCCAATCATTCGCTTGATTAATGCACTGCTAAGCCAGGCAGTACGTGACAACGCCTCGGATATTCACCTCGAGCCGTTTGAGTCACGATCGGTGGTGCGATTTCGGCTGGATGGTGTCTTGCGTGACGTCATGGAGCCGCAGAAAAAATTGCATGGCCTGCTGGTATCGCGTATCAAGGTAATGGCGCGACTGGACATTGCAGAGAAACGTTTACCACAAGATGGCCGTATTTCCCTGCGCCTGGCGGGTCGCCCCGTAGATGTACGTGTCTCCACCCTTCCGACAGCTCATGGTGAACGTGTTGTCATGCGCTTGCTCGACAAACAGGCAGGCAGGCTACAGCTGGACGCGTTGGGCATGTCAGGAGACACGCTGGCAGAGTTGCAACAGCTTATCCATCAGCCGCACGGCATTATTCTTGTTACCGGTCCTACCGGTTCCGGTAAAACCACAACACTTTATGCGATGTTGTCTCAGCTTGACACCCAGCGCCACAACATTATGACTGTTGAAGATCCAATCGAGTACAACCTTGATGGCATCGGTCAAACCCAGATTAACAGCAAAATAGACTTGAGCTTTGCCAACGCCTTACGTGCCCTACTTCGACAGGACCCGGACATCATCATGATTGGTGAAATTCGCGATCTGGAAACGGCACAAATTGCTATCCAGGCAAGCCTTACTGGTCACCTGGTACTGGCGACATTGCACACCAATGATTCTGTCGGTGCGGTGACGAGACTTGTTGATATGGGTGTTGAGCCATTTCTTGTCGCATCCAGTCTGCTTGGCGTTGTTGCGCAGCGCCTTCTTAGAAGGATCTGTCCCAACTGCCGTAGAGCACACCATCCTACAGAGTTAGAAATACCACTACTCGAGATTCCCAAGACATCGGGTAATGAAATGTCGATCTATACCTCAGCCGGGTGCGATCAATGTGGGCATACGGGGTACCTGCATAGAACCGGTATATACGAGTTGCTTACGATCGACGACGCGCTGCGCAACATGATTCACGATGGTGCCGCCGAAAGTGAACTTCGGAAGCATGCAAACATTCAAGGGATGCGCAATTTGCGCCAGGACGGTCTACGTTGGGTGCTTGAAGGAGAAACAAGCCTTGAAGAACTGGTTCGGGTGTCACGAGAGTAAACCATGGGTGCATTTGAATATCAGGCACTGGATCAGCGCGGGCATACCGTCAAGGGCGTACTGGAAGGCGACGCAGAACGACAGATTCGATCGACCTTGCGAGAACGAGGCCTGACACCACTTAGCGTCGACGCCATTGTCGATCGGGGTGCCGAAACAAAACATCGTATAGGTTGGCGCAATAGTATTTCGAAAAATGAACTCGCGCTTCTGACGCGACAGTTTGCAACGCTGGTTAATGCAGGTCTTACTATCGAAGAATGTCTGAATGCGCTCATTGAGCAGTCAGAGTCTTCTCGAACACGATCGATAGTCGCCGGGGTACGTGCCAAGGTTCTGGAAGGACAATCATTGGCCACCGCGATGAATGCTTTTTCTTCAGCCTTTCCGTTAATTTACCGAAACATGGTAGATGCCGGTGAGCAAAGTGGTCAGCTAGATGGTGTTCTCGAGCGTCTGGCCGAATACACCGAGAACAGACAGAGCCTTCAACAGGAGGTGTTACTGGCTTTTATCTATCCGACATTGGTAGTGTTCGTTGCAATCCTGGCGGTCACCGGACTAATGATATATGTCGTTCCCCAGGTCACACGTGTTTTTCTCAATACCGGCCAGGAGTTACCATTGCTAACGACGGCACTGATTACGACCAGTGACTTTGTCCGTGGTAACGGGATATACGCCCTGTCGGCGCTTGTGGTTGCAGTCGCCCTGTTTTTTGCGCTGTTACGACAACCGGCAATTCGGTATCGCTGGCATCGGTTTTTACTGTACCTGCCCCTAATTGGCCGATTGATTCGTGGGATCAACACCGCCCGGATAACCAGCACACTTGGCATTCTTACGGGCAGCGGCATTCCTTTGCTGGGTGCCTTGCAATCTGTCAGAGAGATCCCGACCAATTTACCTCTGAAATCAGCCATGGAATCTGCCTACAAAACCGTTCGCGAAGGCGGCAGTCTGTCACAATCGCTTGCCAAGACCGCCCTGTTTCCACCCGTTGTCATTCACCTGATTGCCAGTGGTGAGTCGACCGGTCAGCTCGATACCATGCTGAATCGTGCCGCAGCCGCACAGGAACGGGAACTAAAAAATCGGGTGCGTGCCCTTACTGCAATACTTGAACCAACACTGCTTCTTATCGCAGGAGGCATCATATTCCTGATCGTGCTCGCTATCCTTCTGCCTATTTTTGAAATGAATCAACTTATCGTTTAACGAGGCAATGATTTTCATGCATACGCAACACAAGCAAACCGGTTTCACCTTACTTGAGATACTTGTTGTCGTGGTCATCCTGGGTATTCTCGCATCTTTGGTGTTACCCAATTTTCTGGGTAGAACCGACCAGGCGCGAACCATCGCCGCAAAACATGATATTCAATCCCTGGTAGGTGTGCTTAAACTCTATAAGCTCGACAATGGTGATTACCCGACGACCTCCCAGGGTTTGCAGGCTTTGGTTAGTAAACCCGACTCCGATCCCAGACCCAGAAACTGGAAACAACCCTATATTGAACGGCTACCCAAAGATCCGTGGGATCGCCCCTACCAGTATCTGAATCCCGGAGTACACGGAACGATCGACGTCTTCACCATGGGTGCCGACGGTCAACCTGGTGGTGATGGAAACAACAGCGATATTGGGAACTGGGAAGAAACCGAAAAATGAATCGCGGTCGAGCAGGATTGCAGTATGGCTTTACTCTGATGGAGCTGCTTGTAGTCTTGATCATTCTATCTATCGTAGCGACCAGTATTGGGGTCAAGCTAACACTCGACTCATCCTCTGTTATCCGCGATGAAGCCAGACGCCTGGCATTACTTCTGCAATCTGCACAAGAGCAAGCGGTACTGGAAGGGAAGTTTTACAGCATAAAATTTAATCATCATGGCTACAAATTTCTTACATTAAACGACAAAGGCGAACTGGAAGAAATTAAAAACAACTCAATTTTTGGTCATCGAGAATTTGCCGAAGGAATCGTGCTGGGTAATGTCTTGATCAATGAAAAGCTGTCGTCACAAGCAGATCAAGGACTCTTGCTC
>CAJICK010000076.1_pt1 | contig 22816 bp, 30 predicted proteins | sample 9199621 | NCBI WGS metagenome assembly CAJICK01 (sample SAMEA7708342, study PRJEB35096) | sediment metagenome | biome: marine neritic benthic zone biome [ENVO:01000025]; feature: sediment [ENVO:00002007]; material: shallow marine sediment [ENVO:03000034] sea grass bed [ENVO_01000059] ... | reverse complement strand
GGTGCAATGAATTCACTGGTTCAGAAAGTCTTATGCGACAACATCGAACGAATTGTCGATAACCTTGAAAAATACGATATGGAAGGGGCAACACCGAAGTGTAAAACCGGCATGCCCTCCAAAAAAAGCAAGAAAAAAGAGATCATCATGCGAATCTCGCAGGTACGTAACAAGAGTGACATCGAGCTCTCGGTGGACTACGTAGATCGCGTTAGCAACGAACCGGTAAAAAGTCTGAAAATGGCCCCCACGTCAAACTATTATGTAGCTTTGGTAGCTGCAATTGATGATCTGCATGGGGATTTCGTTGTTTCCAGCCGAACCAACAATCCGATATCTCTAAAAAAATGGCCAAAGCGATTCTCCAAGTACAGTAAAAAGAAAAAGCATCGCGAAGTGTCAATTAAGCGCAAGGAAAGAAAGCAGCTTGAGGCTAACAAGGCCAAGTAACGAGCATACGGTGCTACCAGGAACATGAGTGATTTAGAATTACGAAAGCAATTTATGGCCAAAGGCCTGTCTCGAGACGATCTTGATCCGAACCCAATAAAGCAATTTGGCTTATGGTATGGCCAGTTGGATGAAACGGATATTTTTGAACCTTCGGCCATGACCCTGGCCACGGTGTCGCCAGACGGTCAGCCCTTTATGCGTACTGTGCTACTTAAAATCTTTGAACAAAAAGGATTCGTATTTTTTACCAACTACGGAAGTCGCAAGGCAAAACACATTGAGCAAAACCCTAACGTTGGACTTCTGTTTGCCTGGATTCCTCTGGGCAGGCAGGTAAAAATAACCGGTAAGGCCGAGAGAATCTCAACCGTAGAATCCCTGAAGTATTTCGCCACCCGGCCACGTGGTAGCCAGATCGGGGCCTGGGCGTCAGTGCAAAGTGAAATCGTAAGTTCACGATCGATGCTGGAGGCAAAATTCGAGGAAATAAAACAAAAGTTTTCCCAGGGAGAAGTGCCTTTGCCGGAATTCTGGGGAGGCTATCGCGTCGTACCCGAAAGCATTGAATTCTGGCAAGGGCGCGACAATCGCCTGCATGATCGATTTATCTATACACGAAACGAATCCGGAAGCTGGCAGATCGCGCGCCTCGCGCCTTAAGTCACTTATCTATTTGTTCTCGAGATAACGGCTGTCATCAAAGCTGCTTACCCATTGTGGTCGGTAAGCCACAAACAGACTCATCAACATGCCGGTGAGAAATGCTTCAGGAAACATCATTAGTGGTACGTATCTCGTGTAATTCTTCCATAGGTATTCCCAGGGGTAGGTGTCACTTATCCAGTGCACACCGGTGGTAAATATAACGATGGTGGCAATTGAAACAGCAGCACCGAAGAAAGCACAGACGAATATATAGATAAAAAAACTATTTGGAAGATGGCGATCAGCAAGTCGAAAGATGCCCTGGCTAACCAGTGATGGAAGGGCACCGATCAGCAGCACATTTACAGGCAGCGCTAGCAAAGACAGTCCCGAATAGAAGGCGTGAACAACAAGCACCAATGCTATAGATAGTGTTGCGAATTCCCATCCGAACATCAGTGTCAGCAAGGTGGCCCCAACCAGATGGATGTCGAGGCCTGGCGCGAATCCGGCCCGAAGTGTCCACACCACCATCACCCCCACGATCATCGCAAGGAAGATATTGAGTGAGTCGGATTCTTTTAAGTGATACCAGGGCGCACGAATACTTGCCAATCCCACTAGCACTAGAAAGAGCAGATAAAATACTAGCAAGCCGGAAATAGCGATATGGGGGGTAAGTATGTTCACATAATTACACGTTTTGAGACATCTGCTAATACTAAAATCAGATCCCTTCTAAACTCAACCTGCTAACGAATCCATAGATAACAAGCCACTATATTGCGCTGGAATGGCAAGCAGGCCAATTTAATTGAACAGTTAAAAATTGGCTTAGTTTCAAGATTTATCATTGCATTGGTGTCATCAGTTCGGACCAGTTGCCTTCATCCAAGAGTTGGGCCTTTTTAGCTACTTTTTCCGCCTCTGCGATTCTTCCCAGTCTTTTCAGGATTACTGACATTAATAAGGTTGAATTCTTATTGCGCGAATCAAGCGCCAGGGCTTTCTTCACTGAAGAAAGCGCGGATTCGTTTTTATCGGTCAGATAATATGCCATGGCCAAATTATGGTAGGCCTTTTGATAGGTCGGATCGTGCCTGATAGAAGCCTGGAAATGTTCTATTGCTTCTTTGTATCGCTGTTCCTGCGCATAAAGCACGCCGAGATCATCGTTGGCTTCCGCATTGCCGTGATCAAGGGCGATAGCTTTCAGAAGATCCTGTTTTGCCAGATCGAGCTTCCCCATCCAGATGTATCGGACTCCACGTTTGGTATAGCCCCTGGAGCTATCTGGATCACGTCGAATGTATTCACTTAGATCATCAATAGATCTTTTAAACTGCTGATCCCTGCCATACGCCAGGCCTCGACCGTAGTAGGCCTCATCTAGGTTAGGATTCAATTGAATTACGTTTGAATAATCTTCAATCGATTTAGAAAACGCGTGAGTCATAAGGTAGGCGTGACCGCGTTTTAGGTAGAGTTTCTCATTCCGTGGATACTTTGCTATTTCGGAAGTCAGGGCTTTGATTAAGCTATCGTAATCTATGTTTTTCTCATCTCGCTTCTGGGCAATTTCGACCAATGGATCGAGATAGGCGCCAGCGGATTTAGGCAAGTTGGAAAAACACATGAGATATTCGCCTGTGTAGTCAAAAGGCTGATCCGGCATCTCATAGTCTTCAAGTAATAGTGAAACCTTACTTCCGTCCAGTGTCCCATTGCATTTTTCGAACAGCAATTCATCCGAGGCATCGAATTGCCGATAGGCATGCAGTTTGTCATCATGCTTATGGATATTAATAAGCGTCTGAAATGGTGCGTTTCGTTCTCGGAGAAGATAGGCGGCGGTGTAATCACGAGTGAGCAAACCGTTTCGGTCATAGATAAAGACTTCAATGGTTTGAAACAAATTCTTGTTTTTGTCATGCCACCGAATGCGGCTCAGTAGACGACTGTCTGATTTGGCAAAAAAGCTTTCCTCGAGAAAGCGATAATCTTTAGCATACTCGCCACCGTAATACCCTGACCTACGCTCAACGCGATAATTTGTTTTACTTATTGAATCACGGTGCAGAGTCAATAGGGACGAGGCAAATTTGTTCCATGCATCCACCTCTGATTGAGACACCTCTACCGAGGTCTCGTATTCTTGTGCATACGCAATAGTATTTAGTGCCAGTATTGCGCCAACAATAATTGAACAGAATTTCATAGATATTGCTCGGTGATGGCAGGTATTTATATTAGACGGCGCCGACAAAGAAAATATTCCTGCGATTCATTCGCTGGCTCCAAGTAACATTCTCTAGTTAGTTTCTGCGCAAATCGTCACGAATGGCAATGGGGGTGGGATAACGCCAGACAATCAGGTACATGGAGGCGATCATGGTCAACACTGTCGTGAGCTGTAGCAGGTGGCTTGCCTCGTCTCCGATAACCCTATTTTGAAAAGCCAGAAATGCAATAAGCATTGCGAATTCACTATTTTGTCCAAGCCGCACTCCTATTTCTCCCGCGCGTTCACTATCTTCGCCGCTATATTGCAGTAGCTGCTTGAAAACGAAAGGCTTAATCGTGAGTAATATTGCTGTAAGTATCAATGCAGGGAGCAATACGTCAATTAGTAAGTTCAGCTGTAATTGCGCACCGAGTGTGAAAAAAAAGATAATCAGAAAGAAATCGCGTAATGGTTTGAGACTCTCGGCGATGAACATAGATATCGGCGTTCGAGCTAATGTGACTCCGGCAATAAACGCACCCATCTCCCGGGACAGGCCGACGCTGACACCAAGCTCTGCGATGCCAAGGCACCAGCCAATCGCCAACAAGAAGATGTACTCCTGAATCGTATCGAAACGTGTAATAAGTCTTGTTAGAACAAAACGCTCAATAAGGTACGCAGCCAAGCCAACTCCAACCAGTGCCAGTATCAAGATTCCAATATTCAGCCCGACAGACATGGTTTCCGCCGCGCGGGCCTGGAGTATCAACATCAGGATGATGGCAATGATGTCCTGGAGCAGAAGAATACTGATAATGATTTCGCCAGTTCGACGATGGTGTAACACGGTTGTAGGCAGGAGTTTCAATCCTATAATAGTGCTGGAAAAAATTAGTCCAGCACCAAGCACCAGGGATTCGACCAAACCAAGACCGAGTAATCCACCGGTAGCAACGCCTATGGCACCAAAGATAAATGCGCTGACACCTGTGATCAGCGTGGTTGAGCGTAAAAGCTTTACCAGTTTTTCGGGATTGATATCCAGACCGAGCAGAAACAGCAGGAACATTATCCCGATACCACCAGCACCCTGGATTAGTTCCGGATTACTGGCCCAGCCCAGGACCGACGGCCCCATAACTACGCCGACGACAATGTACGAGACAATGAGTGCCTGACGAGCGTACAGTGCGACGGATCCAATGACCGCTGCACCGGTAAATATCAGGAAAAAGATAAAAAGTAAGGGATCGTCGTGCATTTGGTAATCTTTCCCCTCACACTGGCCCGGTTCTATGAATATTTATTATCCCCCAAAAGTAGAAGCACAACTAATTTATTATTCTGTGTAATTCAACGAAATCGGGTTTCGACTGTAGAATCCATATAAATATGCACGTACTTATTATCATTATCGCGATAGCATTGTTAGCAGGGTTGATGTATTTGCCCAGTTACTGGGTAAATCATGTGCTGACAAAATATCAATCGCCGAAAGACCTATTCCCGGGTACTGGCGGGGAGCTTGCTGCACATTTGCTGGAGCAACTCGAGCTCGAGAATGTTTTGGTAGAAGAAACAGAGCCTGGCCAGGATCACTATGATCCGGTGGCAAGGGCAGTTCGATTATCCCCTGACAACTATCACGATAAATCCTTGACCGCGATTACCGTAGCCGCCCATGAAGTAGGCCATGCCATGCAGCATGCTTCGGGGTATCCACTCTTCGGTTTGCGCCACTCGCTGGTCCATGTAGCCCGCATTACCGAGAAGCTCGGTAGTGTTGCCATTGTCGCCATGCCGGTAGCGGCAATAGTGACTCGCTCGCCAACCATTGGCGGTCTGATATTTCTGTTAGGTATCTCCGGGATCTTTTTCGGCACACTGGTACACCTGGCGACATTGCCGGTGGAATGGAATGCCAGTTTTGGGCGGGCACTACCTTTGTTGGTAAATGGCCAATATATTTCCGAAAACCAATCCCGGCACGCCCACAAAATTCTTAAGGCTGCAGCACTTACATATGTTGCCGCTTCACTGGCGAGTCTGCTGAACCTATATCGTTGGATCGCAATATTGCGGCGGTAATAATGCTAAGCGGAGATTTGGCTCAGGCTTTCTTTTCCCGATCTTGATAGGCTCGGGTGATGAGTTCCCAGTAATAAAAGGCTAGCCTTCGAAGGTGAGCAATATTTCCTGAAATCCGCTGTCTAAAATGGCCTCAGGCGGTACACCGAGTGTTGCCTTGATAACTGCATTAAATGTGGTGTAACCAAAAACGCCGCTCATCAAAAGCACAGACCAATCATTTTCCAGCAATTTTCCTAAGTGCTTCTTCATTTGCCTGGTTTCCAATAAAACCACATGGTTATGAAACTATTAGGCAAAAAACATTCCCGGGTAAAATATCGCTTTGGACGCTGTCTCAGCATTATAGCGCCCAAACCAGTGCATTAGCAGATGCTAATGCACTGGTTTGGTGGAAAATGGTTTAGGGGAAATTGCTGGACCAGCGGTTTAGCGGTACTCAACGAACCAGACAGCCGCACCCAGAGCGATCAGGGCGATTTCGACAGCGGTGATCAATAGCAGGATATAAGTAATGCGCCTGGCCATGGGTTTCATCGGTTGCCACACCTTGCGCATATACCAGCGCCAAGGTGCTACCCGGTGCCAGCGCTTCCACATAATCAGAAATCGCTGCAGGTACTCGGCCCACCGAACGATGCTTCTGTCGACTTCGTTCATATACTGATCGCGATCTTCAACCGGCAAGCGCTCGTAGGCATCGGTAATCGTCAGTTTGGAGCCCTGCGGGGCATCCTCGATTTTCAGTACAGTGCTGGACTTAATGCCCTGGTCGTAATCAATTTTCAGGCCATCGGCGAGGTCCGTTACCCTGAAGCTGACCTCGAACTCAAACGGTGTTTCCTGGCTGATATTTACGCCACTCATTGCATAGCGGTCTTCACCAAGAGATTTGAATTCCTTGAATTCAAGCATTGGATTGATACGAAAAAGGCGTTCTACGTCGCGGCAGAACTCTCCCAGCTGATCAGCTGATAGTGGAGTGTTTATCGCTGCCCAGGCGGCATCTTCAGCCGCGGTCGGATTTACCATCTCATTCATCGGGATAGGGTGCGATAACTGTCTGTACTGGAAGCGCACGAGTCGAGTCGGTCAACATGCGTGATTTCAGCCCGGCCTTGCCCTTGGGGCGAGGTGAGCCCATTACCAGCAGATCGAATTCTTCTTTCTGACTGGTATTGATAAGACATTCCTCCGGTTCACCCACGATGACCTCGGAGGTGTAGTTGAGGTCCTTGGTTTTTGCCGCGTCGCTGACACGGGCCTGGTGTTCTTTAACTTCCTGAGAGAGTTGATCCTCCAGGTAACGTCGGAAGGTATCGCGCGTCGAGCCATTGTTGAGCCAGTCATCGCCGGTCATGCCTTCCCACAAACGTTTTGGGACGACAATCAGGTGATGCACATGTCCACCCTGCTTACACAGTTCGATTGCCATTTGTTCGGCAGCCTGGGCACCCTCGGTGCCATGACTTGCCAGTAGAATATTGTTTGCAGATTCCATAATTCACCACTTAAAGAAAAACGGCGCCCGCTATCAAAACGGGCGCCGCTAGTTTACTACTTATTTCTACAGATTAGTAAGAGACATACACAGCAAAGGCAATTGCTAGAGCAAAAATCAATGCCATGAAGTCTTCTCTTCGATCACTGCCGAAGATCGACAGTGCTGATCCACGATCATAACCTGATTCCATAGTGATCTCCTTTTATATCTTTTCACTAATTAGCATGAGTACCACGATCAGCGAGAGTACTGCCTTCGTAGCACCGACGATTCCACCGATCACAGCCGGTTGACCACCAGCCTGTTTCATGGATGCAACGGTAATCTGCATACCCAATCCACAGAGACCAAAGGCAAACAGCCAGACGATCCAATTACGGAAGGCTTTAATCTTCTTCGCAGTGTGTCGGACAGCTTTATGTGCCTTTTTCATGATCTTGTTGGCATCCTTGGACATGACCTTGGCGTTAATCAGGCCACGAATCGCATCATCGTCTTGCATAGACATGATCTTGCCATTCTCGATCAGGTCATCCACGGCACGTCTGCGATCAGCACGTTCGATCTTGGTGAACTCGTCGCGCAGAAGTTGTCTTTGGTCGTCTTTCAGCAGCTTACTCTCCTTGAAGCCTGATTCTGCCGTGTTACCGAAGTACTTGCCCTTATAGTGATTAGCCGGGGCAAAGATACCGGTGGTGGACAGAGCGAACAGCAGGATGAAGCCGAGTACGAATACCGGGAACTTGGCAAAGATAACTTCGCCAACGTTAACCTTTTTAGCACCTTCTTCACGACGCACATACCACACAGCCAGCCAAAGAACGATGATCGGCAGTATCAGTACGCGAGTAATGTTGAAGATCTCAGCAACCTTCAGGGTTTCGATACCGTCTGGCTGATAAGCCAGGGCAGCACCAGCAACCTGTGCTGAGTTCAGAATACCGGTTCCGGCCCATGCGCCAAACTGAATGTGACCCATGTTGAACAGGTTACCGATAATCGGGAAGACAAACATACAACCGACACCCCAAAGCAGGATGGTACCGATGGTGTATGCAATTTCTACCGACTTGGCTTGTACCACCGGAGCGGTGGCCACGGTTGCAGACACACCACAAACACCCATACCGGCAGAGAGTACGCCGCCCATGGAGTTCGGGATTTTACGTCGAGCACCGAGCCAAATGGTCATGCCAACGGAACCCAGAACGAAGAAACCAATCATAACGATGGACAAGCCACCCAGGTTCTTCAGCTCAGCCGCACTATAAAGTGTGCCCAGCAGGATAACGCCAGTCTTCAGGCCGAGGCGTGAGAGACGTACACCGTTCTGTGCCCAATCCGGCACCTTGAATACGTTCACGACAACAATACCAGCGACAATGCCGATAACGACATAGTTCAGGCCTAGCAGTTTGTGAATGTACTTACCGGTATCACCGACTTTGCCCATGGCAGTACTGATAACGGCCACTTCCGGTGCAACGAACCAGCGCACCACCATAGCAATCAGCAGAATGAACATGCCACCGGCAATGGTGGATGAATAGTAGTCAAAATCTCCCTCGTTATGGCTACCGAACAGTTGCCATAGACCTAGCGCGGCAGCAACTATGCCGAAGTAGAGGGGCAGCGTAGTTACTTCGCCCATCATCTTGTACTTCTTACCCATTGCGAGATGCTCAATGTAGCCACTCATCATTCCGCTATCTGCGAGATACCAGATGGCGAGCATGATGATGCCTATTATGAGCAACGCGGGTGACTTCTTGGTATACACCATCGTTGTGTTCTCCTATGTGATGATCATCTTTATATTGTTAATAATTTTCATAGGTGGCTTGGTAAATAGTCTGATCTTGTTATTAGAGAACTATTTTAAGCGCCGGGTGTTTTTTACTTGTTCTAGTGAGTAAATACAATAACGCGATGACTATATAATTATCTTCTAAATTACTTATATATAAGTAAATTGAGGGGTTAGAGAACATCACGGGATTTATTTTTTGATCAGCGGTCAAATATGCAGGAACGGTAGTAATTTGGGTTTATTCTTTGATATATAAATTGCAGCGGTCATATTTCTTCCTGAACATAGAATTAAATGTTGTACGGACCTTATAAATGTGCAGCGGTTATTCGGGCCGGGCGTTTTCCGGGTCGCAGTCCTTGCATTCGAGCTCAATACCGAGACGGTGATGGCGGCCATTGCCCGTGTGATAATCAATGATCGCTTGTTTCATGGTTGTTAAGGTGCCAAACAGTTTAGGATTATCAAGCAACAGTTAAATATGTAATCTGGTCCTATGGTCTACTGCATGGGAGCTGACACTTGGATAGAAAACAGATATCTCAGTGGTTCAGGCTAACCGGTAAATTTTTTGTGCGAACGAAAGTTGGACGCGCATTAGTTTTCTTAAGTCTCCCCGCAGTGCTTCTCAGCGTTGCGCTGTACAAACCGGCCTATTCACCACCCATTTTTGATGCCCAGGTTCATTACAATGCCAATTCATGGCAGCGTGTATCAGTAAAGGCGGTTCTCAATACCGCCGAAGAGCTGAATGTGCCGTGGCTGTTGGTGGGCAGTACACCAAACGAAGGTACCTGGAAGTTATGGCGGCGTGATCAAAAACGTGTCATCCCGATGTTGGTGCCTGGTTTTACGCGTGATGATCGTGAAACCTGGTTTAAAGATAAAATAATCCAGTCCTATATCGAAAAGGAAATTCGTAACCGTCCCTACCGCGGTATTGGTGAATTTTTCCTGTTCGACGGTCAATCCAATACACCGGTTGTCAGGAGAATGGTTGCATTGGCCGAGGAACGTAATCTGGTGCTTCATGCGCGATCTGATCCAGCTACTGTGAGGCAGTTATTCAGATTTGGGCCAAATGTCCGTATTTTGTGGGCGCACGCCGGTATGTTTACCCAACCAGAGACCATAAACGAAATGCTAAATCGGTACCGAAATTTGTGGTTGGAAATCTCACACCGGGGTGATGTTGCGCCACGCGGTAAACTGGATCCACGCTGGCGTGAACTGATGTTACGCCACCCGGATCGATTTATGTTGGGTAGCGGCACTTATTCCAGCGAATACTGGTACCAGTTTCGCGTCTACCTCAGTCGTTATCGTGGCTGGTTAAAGGATTTGCCTCCGGGCGTGGCTGAGAAAATTGCATTTCGGAATGGTCTTCGACTTTTTGATCTGACTTATCGTGAGCCCGAGGCATACTCGATAGGAAACCTATAGCCCATTTCTTATTTTGGTTCACAAAGGAAAATCAGGCAGACTTATTTCAAATTTGTCTTTGAACGGCATAAGCTTTCAACAATTCCATCAACTATTACCGGAAAATTGACCAAATGGTATCCGTAAAAAAAATTGTTTTGGACGTGCTCAAACCTCACCGTCCCAATAGTCTTGAGTTTGCCTCGACCCTGGCAGACCGATGTAACGACTGTACCGTAAATCTGATTGTACAAGCGGTAGATGAAAATACTGAATCGATAATGTTGTTGATTGAAGGCGAAGACCTGAATTACGAGTCGATTTCAGATGTGATAACTGAAATGGGCGGTTCAGTGCATAGCATTGACGAAGTCGAGGTCACCAAAATCGGCACCGATGCTGAATAGAATACAGCAGTCGTTTTTACTCATGGGCGCACATGGTATCGCCCGGCGGTATTTTATAGTGAATGGCTTTGATGGCGCCTTAACCATGCTCGGCCTGATTGTCGGTTTCTATCTCAGCGACTATCAGGATTTGAATGTCGTGATCAGCGCCTGCATGGGTGCTGCGGTGGCATTGACCGTGAGTGGTATCAGCAGTGCTTACATTAGCGAGACTGCCGAGAAGCAAAAAGAGTTGAGTAAGCTTGAGCAGGCGATGATTAAGGATCTCAGTGACACCATTCATGGTCATGCTTCACGACTGTTGCCGGTCCTGATTGCGCTGGTCAATGGCTTGTCGCCGTTTCTCCTATCCCTTCTGATTATCTCCCCGATACTGGCATCTCATTTATCTGTTGACTTGCCTTTGCCACCATTGGTGGCATCATTTTTCATCGCGGTCGTTATTTTGTTCAGTCTGGGTTTGTATCTGGGCAGGATCAGTGGGACCAGTTTGCTCTGGTCAGGAATCAGGTCGCTATTCATCGCTTTTATTACCGGCATCATTATTGTTGGTATTAATTTGATCTAGGTAATAGCCGGTCTATCACCATGCTAAAAGGGAAGCCCATGCTCAGGCACCGAATAAAGTATCTAGCTGTCGCGTCGGTATTTCTGTCGCTGTTTGTCTTGGCTGCGCAACCAGCACACCTGATAGAAAGTCGTGACACTTCGTTTTTGCTAGAGCCTGTGGCTAAAGGATTAGGCGTGCCATGGGGAATGGCATTTTTATCAGGCAGAAATATGCTGGTAACCGAACGCGAGGGCGGTGTTAAGTTTCTAGACACTATTAGCGGCGAGATAAAAACTCTTAAGGGCGCAGCCACGGTATTTGCGTTTGGCCAGGGCGGCATGCTCGATGTCGCCGTGCCAAATGATTTCAGGCCTGGCGGCTGGATATATTTTACATACGTCAAGGAGCGAAACGGGCAGGGTGTAACCGTACTGGCGCGGGCGAAACTGAAAGATGACCGCCTGATTCAATGGAAAGAATTGCTGGTAACCCGGTCTGCAACGGAAACCGGTCGTCATTTCGGTAGTCGCATCGCGTTCGACAATGCGGGCTATATATATTTTGGTGTTGGTGATCGCGGAGTAAGACCCAATGCCCAGAATCTGTCTAACCATGCCGGTACGGTCATGCGTCTGAAGCGAGACGGTGGTGTGCCACGAGACAATCCTTTTGTAAACAAAACCAACGCTCGGCCAGAGATCTGGAGTTTCGGTCACCGCAACCCACAGGGTATGGCCTATGATCACAGGCGTCAGCGTCTGTGGTTAATCGAGCATGGCCCACGCGGCGGTGATGAAATCAATCTTGTATTGCGTGGACGCAATTACGGGTGGCCTGTGATTTCTTATGGTAAGGAATATTGGGGGCCAGTGGCGGTGGGTGAAGGCACACATCGGAAGGGCATGGAACAACCGGTGAAGCAGTATACGCCCTCCATAGCCCCCGGTAGTCTGATTCATTATTCGGGCAAGGCTTTTCCAGCGTGGAAAGATAACCTGTTTGCCGGTGCATTAAAGCTCATGCATATCAATCGTGTTGTGCTCGATGAGAATAGCAAGGCCGTAAAAGAGGAGCGCCTGCTCACCAATATGAACGAACGCATCCGGGCGTTAGCGGAAAGCCCGGAAGGCTGGATCTACCTTTCTACTGACAGCGGAAAAATTTTCCGAATCAGGCCGACCAAGCCTTAAGCTAGTCTAACTGGCGTTTACCTTCTGATTCAGAAGCAGAAAGTCCGGCTGTCAGCACCATGCGCATTGCATCTTCCACAGACAGGTCAATTTTTTCCACACGCGATTTTGGCAAGTAGGCAGTATATCCACCGATTTGATAGCTCATGGGCAGATAGACTGCGACCATATCCTCCATCATTGACAGTCCGGTCATTTCGCTCGGTCGTTCACGAGTGAGAAAACCGATCAGTCGCGCATCACCGAAAGACACCATTACTACGTTGCCCATTTCTTCGCGTTGTTGCGCGGCGTAAAAGTAATCCATGAAATCTCGCAGCGTGCTGTAAACCGATTTGACCAGTGGAATCCGTTCGAGCAAGTTCTCGCCAAGACCAATCAAACGACGAAATACCCAGGCGTTGATTGCCAGTCCGATAAAAAACAGAAGTATAAAACCGGCTAGCAGGCCCATGCCGGGATAATAGTACTGATCCGGTAGGGCGTTGGTAATTAGCGTGCGGAATATTCCCTCGACAGTGACGCCCAACCAGTAAACAAGATAAATGGTCAGGCCTACTGGCAATACCGTTGCCAGGCCCTTGAACAGCATGTTTCCGACAAATCGCATATCCGTGACTCCTGCTTGGTATGACTCCAGTTGTCAACTTAAACGTGCCTACACAAAGAAATCAACCAAACACAATTAATTTGATTTAGTGCAAACAAAGTGAAAAACGAACATGTTATACAGCACTAATAGTGCTTGTAGGGTATGAAAGTACTTTTCAACAACGTGTATAGAATAGGTGTTTGATATGGATTCAAATCATAATCGACTACATCACGGAGCTTTAATATCCGCCCTGGCAGTTTTTATACTGCTTACCGGCTGCAACACCATTCAGGTAGGCAGTGATTTTGATCTGAAAGGTTTTGAGTCTCGCGTCGAGCGATCTGTTACTACCCAGGATCAGGTAAAAAACTGGCTGGGCAATCCCGGTAGTACAGGTGTAGTGGTAGACAGGGCAGGTCGTCGACTACAGAAGTGGACCTATTTCTTTGGCACTGGTCAGGTCTCTGGGAAGAAACCAGCTAAACTGAAATACTTGGAAGTACAGTTTGATCAGGATGGTAAGGTCGTAGCGTACAACTGGTCCGAATAATTTGTATGAGGCAACAGGAGGAAGAATTATCCCAGCAAGGCCTGCACGCGTTCGAGTAACTCGGCTTCATCAGGTGGTTTCACAAAAAAGTCGGATGCGCCCTGTCGCTTTGCCCACACCTTGTCCGTTTCCTGATCTTTGGTCGTGAGGATAATTACCGGGATATCTTTGGTTTCGGGGCTAGAGGTGATTTTGCGAGTGGCTTCAAAGCCACTCATGCCCGGCATCACCACATCCATGAAAACCAGCGCCGGTTTTTCGCTCGCGGCCTTCTCAATCCCTTCTTCGCCACTGGCAGCCGAAATTACCTGGTGACCCCCTGATTCCAGAATCTTTGTGGTTGCTTTCAACATTGTGGGAGAGTCATCAACGACCAGTATTCTTGCCATGCGGAAAAGCCTTCAATATTTGTTTGTTTTATATCTTATTATAAAAGGTAGTGTACTGGCTTCAGACCGCAACAATTATTTGCAGAAATAAAAACAGAGTACGGCGATGGGGTATTGTTACAGGGAGTTGCCGAATTCATCTGCAAAACGGGCCACGGCTTCCCAGTCAGTGTATTCGTGGTTTCTCGAGGTATCGGTATTAAGCCCGCCTTTCTCCGCAAACTTTTTTATTAAAGAACGCACGATGAAATTGTATTTCCGGTACATGAGTGCGCCGGCAAAACTGGCAAATTTTTTCGGTTTCCAGCCGGTATCATCTATAAAATTGTCGAACCATTCCTGCTGAAAGCCACCCTGGGCTTCTGCCATAGATACCGATACAAATGCTGAAGGGACGGAATCAAGCGCAGCGTGATATTTGCTGGCAAATTCGACGATATACTTTTGGTACTTCAACTTGTGTACGGAGCCTGCGACAATAATAGCGTTGTAGGAGTTAATACTAAAAGTCTTCGGTAATCGATTACCTTTATATACATCCACCTCGTGATTGTGTTTACGGAGACGGTTGGCAATAAACTCGGCAACTTTTTCCGTTTGACCTTCTTCACTGCCAAAAATGATAAGTATTTTCTGCATAGCGGAGTTCCTATATTGAACAATGATTCGCTGCATGTTCAACACAATATTCCGCTATATAATGGAGGAAAGTCTTGACGTTGATCAAGTGATAGATTTCGCGCTACTCCAGTTTTCTCTGTTAAATATTTCTGGTTCCAGCGAGTTTGTTACTCAAATTTCACTAAATACTATTGCTATCGTTCGAAAATTATTTTGAATCGAGGTAAATTAAGCTGATTCAGAAATTGAACTTGGTCAAGTTAATGTCTTTCTTATTTAGAAGAATCTTTTATTTTCTCTGTTTGCTGGCCATTTCTTCATCTGTCGTAGCGGTTGAACTGAAAACATTCAGCATCGAAACAGAAGAAGGAGTCATAACAGTCACCCAGGATATTCCTTCTGTTTTTTTCGGAGACTACGTGCCCTTACACAATTCACCTACACCGGGTGGTTTGACGCTAACCAAGGGAAGAAATTTTGTCAGTCACCACTGGTCGATAAGACAGGATTTAAAAAAGAAATTCACCTGGGGAGTGGTGGTCAAAGATGGCAAAATCGATAGCGAACAGGTCACACCGGCAAATGAAGCGTACAAACCATACGAGAAAATGCGACTGATACTTCAGCACGAAGATGGTGTTCTGGAGGCGATGCGAATATACCGAACCAAGTCAGAAGAATTTGGCACACGTGTGGTTGTCGGTCGATTCGTAAAGCAGAACAAAAAGTAAATACACCCGGCTTCTTTAGTCAAATAAACAGCTTATATAATGTTTAAGAAATCCCTCATAGTTATCTTTCTACTATGCTGGATTGTATTGGCGATAAACCCAGCGCACCGTGGTATTTGGGCACTGGAAAATATCCTGGTTGTTGCCATTTTTCCGGTCGTGCTCTGGCTAGACAAGAAATATACTTATACCAATTGGACTTTCTTCAGCCTGACAGCATTTGTCATTCTGCATCTGTTCGGCGCCAATCTGACTTATAACACCATGACCTATTTTACCTGGTTCTCGGATTGGTTTGGCTGGCAGCGAAACTATTACGATCAGGTTATCCATTTTCTCTTTGGTCTGATGGTATTTATGTCGTTCTTCGAGATTTTTTATCATCAGGGCATCTCACGAAGACTGAGTTATCTCATTGCGTTCCTTTTTATCAGCTCGATCGGTTCCTGGTACGAAGTATTGGAGTGGTTATCCATGGTGGTTTTTTGTCCATTGTCTGAGCTGGAGTGTTTTCAGGGCATAACCCAGGATGACTTGTGGGACACACAAAAAGACATGGCTTATGCTGTGATCGGCGCAACCATCTCCATGCTGATTCACAATCAGTGGGGCAGTAGGGCACAAACCGAAAAAAACTAGTTGCGATCGCAACAATCCAGAAACACTTCTGATGAATCAAGTATGTCATTTGGTGTGAGAAATCCCCCGTTGGTACCAGCGTTGGATACAGCCTGACAAGCGGAAACCTGTGCGGACAGGGTTCCGGTAAATTAAACATTTCCTAATCTCGATTTAGAAAAATAATTCGCAGGGAAAAACGCAGGCTAGAAGGAGAAGCTGAAATGTATTCAACGAAAATCCTGATTCAGAAAATCGTGTATTCAGTTGGTTTGTCGGTCGGACCGGCATTGATCGCGCTGTTTATATTGGATTTTAAATATGCGACGCGCGGCAAGTATTACTACTATACCGACGGGGCGGAATGGGGCGTTGCGGTCGGCGTATTTCTTGTCATGGCGGCACTGGTCAGCCGTAAGTGGTGAAACCAGATTCTGACAGGAATGTGTACTTCTGTTCCTGCTAGTTAGTGGCAAGCCTGCCCTCGAGCAGGTCTGCTATATTGCCGAATTCAGTTGCGACGAAGTCACGAAACACGCGTACACGCTCGGTTCGTTTAAGGTCTGTGTGATAGAGCACCCAAAGATCCAGATCCATTTCGGGTAATGGATCCATATATCTGACCAACTCAGAATCCCGATCACCCATGTGGCAGGGCAATACAGCCAGCCCCAGGCCTTGTCTGACTGCCTCCTGGGTGATGATGGGTTCATCAACACAAAAGTTGGATGCCTCACCGCCGGACAATTTACTTGTCCAGTGTTTGTGGTAACTACAGCAGCTTACTCCAATCCATTTTGGTGTTTCATTTTTTTTGCGCATGTGATCGAGATAGGTGCGGCTGCCATAGACGGTCGATACAAGCTTGCCAATTTTCTTGCCGATCAGTGTTTCTGGCGGTGAGTTGGTGACACGGATCGCCACGTCGGCCTCTCGCTCTGGTAGGCTGACATCTGCGTTGGATACGGTGAGTTGCAGGTTGATTCCGGGGTATTGATCGCTGAAATGGGAAAGAAGAGGGGTGAGAAACGACGAGGCAATATTGGCTACGGTAGTCACCCGCAGGCTGCCAGTCAGGTTCGCATCCTGTCCCAGTAGTGTGCCATCCACCCCCAGCACTTCGCGCTCCATCTGCAGTGCCGCGTCGCGAAGGATCTCTCCCGCCGGAGTCAGTTCGTAACCCGAGCGTTTTTTGTCCAGCAAACGCACGCCGAGCGATCTTTCCAGCTGCTGCAGGCGACGCGAAACTGTGGAATGTTGCACATCCAGGTTTCGGGCCGCTCCAGAGACCGATCCCATACGGGCAACAGACAAAAAGATGCGCATATCATCCCAGTTCATCTTGCCAATCCTTATGTGCAATTATGCACATTATATGTCGATAAAACGGGAATTGTTATCAAAAAATGCACAGACTAGAGTGACCTCCATCATCAGATAACAAACCGGAGGTATCACATGACAATTCGAAGCAACTACCATGGCAGCTGTTTTTGTGGTGACGTGCAGTTTACGGTGCGAGGCGAACCTGCCGGTATGGGGTATTGCCATTGCGACTCTTGCCGAAAATGGTCGGCCGGGCCGGTGAATGCCTTCACCTTGTGGAAGCCCGAAGATGTGCAGGTTACCCATGGGGCTGAAAATATTCTCAGCTTCAACAAGACGCCGCAAAGCACGCGTAAGTGGTGCAAAACCTGCGGTGGTCACCTGTTCATCGACCATCCCGAGATGGGATTGACGGATGTTGCTGCCGCCGCGATCCCCGAATTTCCGTTCGAGCCGGGCGTGCACGTGCATTATCAGGAAAGCGTATTACGTATTCATGATGGCATCACCAAGATGCGGGATCTGCCGTCGGAGGCAGGAGGATCCGGTCAGGAGATTGCTGAGTGAGTATCCGCTTGACGTATAGTACTTCAACCAAAGCTATATTGAATAAGGAATAATAATGTCAAAAATAGCCATCGTTCAGGAAGCACCAGTATTTCTAAACAAGCAAGGCACGATAGAGAAAGCTGTGTCGTTAGTCAGAGATGCCGCGGCCAACGGGGCGCAACTGGTAATTTTCCCGGAGGCATTTGTGCCAGGTTATCCTGCCTGGATTTGGCGCCTGCGCCCCGGAGGTGACTGGGGTTTGAACGAGGAGATCCATTCCCGCTTGCTGGACAATGCTGTTGACGTAGACAGTGATGATCTCAAGCCGCTGTTCAAGGCGGCGAAAGAACATCGAGTGACAATCGTTTGCGGGATGCATGAGCGCGATAACCGACTAAGTCAGTCCACGCTCTACAATACGGTGGTAACCATTGGTCCGGAGGGTGGATTACTAAACCGTCACCGCAAGCTTATGCCCACCAATCCCGAGCGCATGGTTTGGGGGTTTGGTGACGCGTCGGGGCTCAAGGCTATCGATACACCAGTTGGGAAAATCGGCTCGCTGATTTGCTGGGAGAATTACATGCCGTTGGCGCGTTACGCCATGTATTCCCAGGGAGTGGAGCTCTATATCGCGCCCACCTATGACAGTGGAGACGGGTGGATTGGCACGATGCAACACATTGCGCGCGAGGGACGTTGCTGGGTGATCAGCAGCGGTGTTGCCATTGAGGCAAGCGATCTGCCGGAAGACTTTCCCGGTAAAAAAGATTTGTATCCAAATGTTGACGAATGGGTGAATCCCGGCGATTCAGCTGTTATCGCGCCCGGAGGCGAAATTGTCGAAGGCCCCTTGCGCAACGAAAAGGGGATTCTCTATGCAGAAATCGATCGCAAGCAGGCCGCCACCGCCAAGCGCGCGCTGGATATTACCGGGCATTATGCGCGTCCTGACATTTTCCAATTACAAGTCAATGTCGAGCCACAAAGCCCGGTAAAATTTAAATAGCATTCGCTCAATAACCCTTGTTGGGCAGTGTTTTGGATAGAGGAGATCAAAGACAGGATCGGAAATCGGGGTCAGATCCTAATCGATCCGAATATTCGGGGACGTTCCACCCTTGAATTCCCGTTTTTATACCTTATATATAGGAATGTGTAGTGTTTCTGGGTAAAAAACCAGTTACACTACATGGCGCTACGTTTCTATCCTGGTTCTTGTCAGAAGTTCTCTCAAAGTACTCTCCTGTTAATTACCTCGTAAGATTTGTAACACGTTCTATTTTTTTTATTTAATGAGGTAATTATCATGGCAACAGGAACCGTTAAATGGTTTAACGAATCCAAGGGCTTCGGCTTTATTTCTCCTTCTGACGGCAGTAAAGACGTGTTTGTTCACTTCTCTGCTATCGCCAGCGAAGGTTTCCGCACACTGGCAGAAGGCCAGCAGGTAAGCTTCGACGTGGAAGATGGACCCAAAGGCCCGCAGGCAACAAACGTACAGGCCTAACTGGTCTGTCAGTTTGAAGTCTTGAGTAAACCCCGCGATGTATCGCGGGGTTTACTTTCTTAATTTTGGAAAGGGAGCTTCATCGTGAAGAAACTATTTGTTGGCAGTTTGCCGCCCACCACCACTGAAGAATCCCTCACGGCTCTGTTTTCAGAGTTCGGAACAGTACGCTCTCTCAAGCTGGTGAAAGATCTATTTTCGGGTAATTGTAAAGGTTTCGGCTTTCTCGAAATGGAAGGCCATGAGGCCCGCGCCGCCATTGCCGGGCTTGACGGCAAATCGTTTGAAGGCAATTTCCTGAAGGTTAAATTTGAAGAAGAGCGCCCCCGGGGCGGAAAGGGCAGACGACGCTAGATTCGAAAGGCGAAGATCGACTTCAACATAAATGACACGCTAAGGAACACCTTATGGCAGCAATTAAAGATGCAGTTTCACCCGATAAAACCTATCATGTGGTCGCCGTGGAAAAGACCGAGCCACCGGTCGGAATAGAGGGTGGGAACTGGTATCGCTATGTGATTGCGCTGGAAGAAGAAACCATTGTCGGCAATCGGCGTGGCACGCTTAAACAGGTCACGCAGTATGCTAATGAATGTGCCGAAAACCTTAGCTCCCGCGTAGCCCGTGGTACTTCCTCCTGGTCTTCGCGCAAAAAGAAATAATCCTACCTTTCCGCATAACACCGATCCCTGCGCTATTTAGTGTTTATCTGTTTCAAGGGGGATCAGATACCATTTTCAGTTAAACTAGTGGCCTGTGATAATCAGGCCAAGGCTAACTATGAGTGAATCCACTTCCCCGGAAGTCTTGATCAATCAATCCGTTGCTATCCTGGTCGACGGAAACAATATCGAACGCAGTATCCACGAAGAAACCAATGATCCGAACACCATGGTCAATTTCGATACCCTGATTCCGCGCCTGCTGGATAATCGGGGATTGAATCGATTGGTTTACTTTCGCGAAGGTAAGAAAATATCGGAGAAGCTGAAAGAGCGTTTGCACTCCCGCTATCATGGTTCGGTGCGTCCTTGTCATAAGAGTGCCGATATCCCGCTTACCATTAAGGCCACGCAACTCTCAAGCAAGGTCGACACTATTATCATTATGTCCGGTGACTCAGACTTCATTGAACTCGTCAGCCACTTAAAAGGTGAAGGCGTTCGGGTCGAGATCGCCGCGGTAAAACGAACTACCCATAAATTGTTAATCGAAGAAGCCGACCATTTCCACGAAATCATCCCTGACGACTGGTTTACCCTGGGCCCAAAAAAAGGCGGAAAAAAGAGCCGCGGTAAATAGACGTTGGTTCAGTTCCTTGCGCGATTTTGTGCGTATTGAGCCAGATCAACGTATGTACCGCTAAACACTCCTAAGCTTCTAGCCCCATTTTTATTGGAGGTGAAGGCAATGCGATCACTATTCTCAGCAGGTTTTTACGGATTAGTGGCCCTGTCCCTGTTGTCGGCCTGCGCACCTGAAAAGTCAAAAGCGCCAAAAATGGCACCCGCGGAATTCAAGGTTGCCAGAGCTGGGACAAAAATTACCTGGAAGAACCTGGATACCGGCAAGACGGTCACCACGACCGTACTGCCCTCTGACGGTTTTCTGGTTAAACGCCAGGCCAATGGTAAGCAGTATTCCCGATATGGATTCTTTGCCAAATCACCTGAGACCATTTCGGCGATCGAAAAAACAAAACTCGAGACCATCTGGCCATTGGAGTCTGGTAAAACGGTTTCCTATGAGCGCGCCCTCGATAAGGAGCGTTGGACCGATACAATCACGATTACTGGTACTGAAAGCGTTAGTGTCGATGCAGGTAAATTTGATACCTACGTCGTGAAATGGGAATCGCGCAATGCCGCAGGCACCTGGTCGGGACAGTGCACACGTTGGTATTCACCCAAACTCGGCTGGAATGTGAAGACGGAATGCAGTGACACTACCAGCAAATCGCAGCGATGGGAGATGACAAATGTCCAATAAATATGTTGGTCCAAATTAGTCATTTACTGAACATCGGTACAAGAAATATCTTGGAGATCCGAAATGAAAAAAAACAAAGCCCTGTCTGTTCTAGTTATCTCGCTTCTGAGTTTTTCACTCCTTGCAACGGCAGCACAGGATGCCGGTGAAACAGTAGATCGTCGCGGTGTTGTTGCCGATGACTACTATGCGGCCGGAGGTACGGTAACAGTTGATGCCAACGTACGAGGTGATGTTGTTGCCGCTGGTGGCACAGTAAGTGTTGGCAACAACATTACAGAGGACGTTTTGCTCGCCGGTGGCACCATAACGGTTAGGGGCCGGGTACAGGACGACGCACGAGTTGCTGGTGGAACCATTACCATTGACGCCTCGATTGGCGATGATCTAGCTGCGGCTGGTGGCGAGATCGAGATAACCCGTGGATCAAGAATTGGCGGTAATGCTTTTGTGGCTGGCGGTACTATTGAACTGGATGGTGTCGTGGACGGTAACTTGTACGTTGGCGCCGGTCAGGTAGAGCTCACGGGTGTTGTGCGCGGCGACGTAGAAATTGAGGCTGATCAGATCGAGATAAAAGAGGGTGGCCGGATCGAGGGCAACTTGATCTATAGAAGCCCGCGCAAGGCGGAGATTGGTGAAGAAGCGGTGATCAGCGGCGAGATTACTTACACAGAGACTAAACGCTACCAACCTCACAAAGGTTTCCGGTTTATCTCTGTAATCACACTGTCGGTGGCTGGCATTACCTTGCTTCTGATGTTCCCGAACTTTACCCAGGCAGCCTCGGCCAGAGTTTCATCCGGGTTCTGGAAGAACCTTGGCCTGGGTTTCGCCCTACTGGTGGCGACTCCAGTAGCGGCAGTAATCATGATGAGCCTGGTGGTCGGCGTTTGGGTTGGTCTTCCGGTGCTTGCACTTTACTTTGTAGCATTGCTTACAGCGTACTTACTCGGCGCGTTCTATCTCGCGAGTTATGGATCGCAGCTTACGAGTTTTGATATCAGCACACGCGGGCGGCAGGTAGTTGCGTTGATCGTTGCAGTGCTGGTGCTAACCTTGCTGCAGTTTGTGCCGGTTCTTGGTGGACTGGTGGTTTTCTTGTTGATGGTTACAGCGCTGGGTGCAGGTACGTTGCAGCTTTTCGAGGTGTATCATGGCGGAAAGAACGTTGTAACTTCTAGTAAGAAAAAAGTCAGCAAGAAGAAAAAATCCTCCCGGCGTTAGATATAGATCAAGTTTGGATTGAAAATAGGCGTTAGCTTGCAATTCTCTCCAGGAGGCGTTTCAGGTTCTTACCTTCCTCATGCTGGTGGGTAATGAGGGCCTGTGCGCGCCCCGGTATAAGCACTTTTAACAACTGCCCAAAGCGGGGATAGAGCGTAGCGCTAAATCGTGAACCCCTGGCGGTTGGTTCAACCCTGAATTCACCACTTGGTATCAGAAGCCCCACCGCGCCAAGTATTTTAAACGCAACGCGATGCCCGGGATCCACCTCTCTCATTAAATACCGCAACCGGTGCAGCTTGCCGTGTAGAATTTCCTCGGCATAAAGCACCGCTCCCGGCGACAAGCCATTGCCCTTTAACCAGTAGCAGGCACGGTGGTCCGGGTGCCATTCGCGGTAATGATCATCAAGCTG
>CAJICK010000070.1_pt1 | contig 23407 bp, 34 predicted proteins | sample 9199621 | NCBI WGS metagenome assembly CAJICK01 (sample SAMEA7708342, study PRJEB35096) | sediment metagenome | biome: marine neritic benthic zone biome [ENVO:01000025]; feature: sediment [ENVO:00002007]; material: shallow marine sediment [ENVO:03000034] sea grass bed [ENVO_01000059] ... | reverse complement strand
CCGGCCGGGAGGCATAATGACTGACGACTGCCTGTTTTGCAAAATGGCAAATGGTGAAATCAAATCAGACGTTTTATACGAAGATGATGACGTTTTAGCGTTCAGCGACATTAATCCGCAGGCACCCGTGCATTTCCTCGTCGTCCCGAAACAACACATCACCACCCTTAACGACCTGGAATCAAGTCACTCGGAACTTGTCGGCAAAATGTACTTGGCGGCGAAAAAAGTGGCTGATGATGAAGGGGTTGCCAACGGTGGTTACCGCACAGTGATGAATTGCAATAGCGATGCCGGCCAGACTGTATGGCACATTCACCTGCATGTACTGGGTGGGCGCACCATGACATGGCCGCCCGGATAGTCTATCTTTGTATATCCCCACAATAATAAATATTAACTAAACGGAGTAAAAAATTGAGATCACTTTCACTTGTTGCTGCCATGATGGTGGCGATATCGACTGGTACTGGCATCGCACAAGCCAGCAACGTGCTCGAGGATATACCCGACGCCATCGATTCATCCAAACGTTATATCTTTTATCTCCACGGCTCTGCAGAAGAAGAGGAAGGTGAAACCGAAAAGTATGAGGCCGCGGTAGAGGCTATTGCCGGTGGCAAAAACGTCGTTATCTCGGAAGTGCGCGGTGATACCGATCCGAACGAGTACGCCCAAAAACTCAAAGCCCAGGTGGAGAAACTGCAACAGGCTGGTGTCGCCAAGCGCAATATTACCATCAGCGGATTTTCCAAAGGTGCGATCATCACGTTGGCAACGGCCGGCGCGATCCAGGATCCGGAAATGAAATACGTGCTGTTGGCTGGCTGTTCCGAGGAGCTGAACTCAAAATATTCTGTCGATCCTGGCAAGGCCCGGGGGAAAATCCTGGCGATCTATGACAGTGATGACGATAAATTCGGTTCTTGTGATGGCACTATTAGCAAAGGCGATGGAATCACACTAAAGGAAAAAGAACTGAATAGTGGCAAGGGCCACGCATTGTTCCGCATACCGAAAGATAAATTTATCGATCAGTGGCGCAATCCGTTGGTGAAGTGGGCCAAGAAGAAATAGGCCCAGAATAGTCGCCAAAAAAAACAAAGGGTCTGGTAGAAACCAGGCCCTTTTTTATTCCCTAGTCCTTGGAATCAGAACGGTATATCGTCATCAAAATCGTTTCCACCAGCCGGTGCGGTTGCTGCTGTAGCCGGTTTTGGTTCGTAAGGCTTGTCCTGATTGAAGTCTTCGGAAGGGGCGCCGCCACCTTGACGGGAACCGAGCATTTGCATTTCATTGGCAACAATCTCGGTGGTGTAGCGATCATTACCTTCCTTGTCTTGCCACTTGCGCGTTTGCAGGCGACCTTCGATATAAACTTGTCCGCCTTTCTTTAAATACTCGCCAACAATCTCGGCAAGACGACTGAAAAACACGACCCGGTGCCATTCGGTCTTTTCCTGTTTTTCGCCGGTATTTTTATCCTTCCAGGATTCGGAAGTAGCGATGGTGACGTTTGCGATGGCCTGGCCACTGGGGGCGTATCGAACTTCGGGATCTTTACCGAGGTGACCAACCAGAATAACTTTATTAACTCCACGTGCCATGAGGATTCTCCTGTAGTTTATGCACATAACCCGCGACGACCGGAGGACTGAAATTCCATGAGTCGTCGCAACCCGAAACAGATAGTATCCGGAACTTGCGACCCGGGGAAGACGAAATTACGTGGTTTTTTTTAGCTGCCTTCTTAACAACTGGCGCTAACTGCAGGATTTGTCGTGAGTTTAGCCCACGGCCGCCTTTTTCAATTTCAGATCGCCCATACCAAAGGCAATCAACAGCCAGAATCCCAATAGAATTGCGCTGAAAAGAAAGACTGCGCTGGCACCAAACGCACCAAATAAGGCGCCGCCTACGGCACCACCGACAAAAGCACCGAGGAATTCTGAAGAACTGAACACACCGACCGCGGCACCCTTGCCGTCGGCGGGTGCGATTCGTGACACCAGCGAAGGCATTAGGGCCTCAACCGCATTAAAGGCGCCAAAGAACAGCAACAGCCCGGCGCTTATGCCCCACACCGAGGCCTGGTTCCAATAGATCACACCTTGAGACACCAGCAACAGAACAATGGCCAGGGTAAAGACAAGACCAAACTTCTTGGTGCGCTCGGCCGTTACCAGTAGTGGCACCATAATGAAGATCGACAAAAGCAACACAGGCAGATACACCTGCCAGTGCTTATCGCCAGCAATGCCCGCCTGTTTCACCAGTAGCAGAGGCACCACCACGAATATCGCCGTCATCACCGCATGCAGCACGAATATGCCCAGATCAAGGCGCAGTAACTGTTTGTGACGCAAGGCATCGACAAGCTGTGAAAGCGGTGGCGCGTGGGGTACGGCGCGCTCGGGCGACGGCACAAACCAGAGCAACATAAATATGCCGAAAAAGGCCAGCACTGCCGTAACCCAGAATATTCCCGGAACGCTAATCACATCGTAGAGCATCGGCCCGATGAATAAAGCGAGAATGAATGAACCACCAATTGACATGCCGACAAGCGCCATGGCCTTGGTGCGTTGCTCGTCCCGCGTGAGATCTGCCAACAAGGCGATGACTGCAGCAGCCACGGCACCGGCGCCCTGTAACGCGCGGCCGACTATCACCATTTCAATACTCGTCGCCATCGCCGCCACAACACTGCCAGCAAGGAACACAATCATGCCGGCAATGATTACCGGTTTGCGCCCAAATCGATCCGAGGCGATACCAAAAGGAATCTGCAACAAGGCCTGGGTCAGGCCATAGATACCTAGCGCCAAACCAACCAGGAACGGGGTATGGCCAGCAAGGCCCTCAGCATAAATTGCAAAAACCGGCAGGATCAGTGCCAAACCCATCATCCGCATGGCAAAGATCGCCGCGAGGCCAGCGGTGGCCCGCCGCTCCAGGGGATTCATGGGGCTGCCGAGTCGGGATTTCACTATTATTACTTTGCTTTGAAATGCAGTGCCTTGGGTGGGCTAAATTCATCCAAACTTATTTGTTTTTGCCCGTGTCATACGGGGGCGCTATAGTAGCAGGTTTGGTCCCGGCTCAGAAATTCACATGGAAAGCATAAGGATTCGGGGTGCCCGCACCCACAACCTGCAAAACATCAATGTCGATCTCCCGCGCGACAAACTGATTGTCATCACCGGCCTATCGGGCTCCGGCAAATCCTCGCTGGCTTTCGACACGCTCTATGCCGAAGGACAACGCCGTTATGTCGAATCGCTGTCAGCCTATGCACGTCAGTTTTTATCGCTGATGGAAAAGCCGGATGTCGACTTGATCGAAGGATTGTCACCGGCCATTTCCATTGAACAGAAGTCGACCTCACACAATCCCCGTTCTACCGTCGGCACAGTAACGGAGATCTACGATTACCTCCGTCTGCTCTTCGCCCGCGTCGGTGAACCACGCTGCCCCGATCACGACGTCACGCTTGAAGCCCAAACCGTAAGCCAGATGGTCGATCACGTGATGGATCTGGACGAAGGCACGAAACTAATGTTGCTGGCTCCATTGGTACAGGATCGCAAAGGTGAACATGCGCACATTATCGATAACCTGATGGTGCAGGGCTACGTACGCGCCCGTATCGATGGTCAGGTAATCAGCCTCGACGAGGCACCCAAGCTCAAGAAGAATTTCAAGCACACGATCGAGGCGGTGGTCGACCGCGTGGTGGTAAAGGAAGGCCAGGAACAACGACTGGCAGAAAGTATCGAAACCGCGCTGGAACTGGGTGACGGTATTGTACTTGCCGTTACCGTTCCGGAGGATGACGGCAAGGGAGACGAAATTCTCTTTTCCAGCCGCTACGCCTGCCCTCACTGCGGCTATTCGCTCTCCGAGCTCGAACCACGCCTGTTCTCATTCAACAATCCCGCGGGTGCCTGCCCCGATTGCGACGGACTCGGTGTGCGACAGTTCTTCGATCCGGAGCGCATTGTCCATGAGCCGGAACTGGCGCTGCCTCAAGGCGCCATACGTGGCTGGGATCGACGCAATGCCTTCTATTTCAGCATGCTGGAATCACTGGCCAAGCACTATAAGTTCGACATCAACAAACCGTTCGCCAAACTCACAAAAAAGGTTCGCCAGATTATTCTTTACGGCAGCGGTGAGGAAACCATTCAGTTTGTTTATAAAGGTGATCGCGGCACCTACAAGCGCAAGCACACCTTTGAAGGGGTCATCCCCAATATGGAACGCCGCTATCGCGATACAGAATCCAATTCTGTGCGAGAAGAACTTGCAAAGAACATGAGTACCCAGCATTGCGAAAGCTGCGGTGGTTCGCGTCTACGCACTGAGGCGCGGCATGTATTTGTCAGCGAGAAGCCATTACACGAGATTACCGCGCTTCCGGTTGGTGCCGCTGAAAAATTCTTTGATCAGCTCTCCCTGCCGGGCAAACGTGGCGAAATAGCAAATAAGATCGTTAAAGAGGTCAAAGCCCGCTTGGGATTCCTGGTGAACGTGGGCCTGGATTATCTGACCCTGGAACGATCGGCAGAGACACTTTCCGGCGGTGAAGCGCAACGTATTCGTCTTGCCTCGCAAATTGGCGCGGGCCTTGTTGGCGTCATGTATGTGTTGGATGAACCCTCAATCGGTCTCCATCAGCGGGATAACTCCAGATTGCTGGAGACATTGATCCACTTACGTGATCTTGGAAATACCGTCATTGTGGTGGAACATGATGAAGAGGCAATCCGCGCTGCCGATTTTGTGTTGGATATTGGACCGGGTGCAGGTGTGCATGGTGGTCGTGTGGTGGCAAAAGGTGTGCCCGATGACGTGATTGCTAACCCAGCTTCGATAACGGGTGAATACCTTAGTGGCAAACGAAAAATCGAGGTGCCACAAACGCGTATTGAGCCAGATGCTGACAGGCAGCTTGTGATTCGCAACGCCAAAGGCAACAACCTGAAAAGTGTGGATGCCTCGATTCCCGTTGGCCTACTCACCTGCATCACCGGTGTTTCCGGTTCCGGTAAGTCCACCCTGATTAATGACACGCTTTACGCGGCTGTGGCAAAACATCTCTACAGTAGCAACCTGGAACCAGCGCCCTGTGATGACATTGAAGGGCTGGATCAATTCGACAAGATCATCGATATCGATCAGAGCCCCATTGGCCGCACGCCGCGCTCTAATCCGGCGACCTATACCGGTTTGTTTACACCGATTCGTGAATTGTTTTCCGGCACCCCGGAATCACGCGCCCGCGGCTACAATCCTGGTCGATTCTCATTCAATGTCCGTGGCGGACGCTGCGAGGCTTGTCAGGGCGACGGCCTGATTAAAGTGGAAATGCACTTCCTGCCAGACATTTATGTTCCGTGCGATGTTTGTAAGGGCAAACGCTATAACCGCGAAACGCTCGACATTCGCTACAAAGGCAAAACGATTCACGAAGTCCTGGAGATGACGGTTGAAGAGGCGAACGAATTCTTCGACGCCGTGCCAGTGGTCAAGCGTAAACTCGACACGCTGATGGACGTTGGTCTTTCCTACATTACGCTGGGACAGAGCGCGACGACGCTTTCCGGTGGTGAAGCACAGCGCATAAAACTATCGCGCGAATTGTCAAAACGCGATACCGGGCGCACCTTATATATACTGGACGAGCCCACCACCGGGCTGCATTTCTACGATATCGAGAATCTACTCGCTGTGCTGCACCGCTTACGCGACCACGGCAACACAGTGGTCGTCATTGAGCACAATCTTGATGTGATCAAAACAGCTGACTGGATTATCGACCTGGGGCCTGAGGGTGGTGATGGTGGTGGCACCATTGTCGCCACGGGAACACCGGAAGGCATCGCCAGTAATACGGATTCGTTTACGGGCCAGTTCCTGAAACTGTTTTTGGCTAAATCGGCGACTAGCAAGGCTAGCTAACCGCTTTATCGCTTGCCTGGCCTGGCGGATTTCTCACTGGGCACCAGGAACTGTACACGTCCCGGGTGGGCAATGAGCTCTATCTTGTAAGCATTGGTATCGGCAATTTCACCATCAACCTCACAAACCAGCGGTTGTTCCGACTCAATCACGACCTGTTTGCCTGTGCGGTAGAAAATATGATCGGTTTCATCGATAGCCTTGTTCTTAGCTTGCTGCATAAGATTAACCATCTCCAGCTTTTTCATATTGATACCAATAGTGATGGCCAACTCTTCCGAAAATGGATTGGCATGTGGTACCAACACAAAGGCACCGAGGGTGGGGCTAAACCCGGCCACTAAAAGAGACAGGTCTCCTTCGATAATTTCATCATCAATGGTGATGCGGCATGGAACATTGCGCCATTTGAGCAGCATCTTCAGTGCTAACACATTGTATTTAAACTGACCTTTTAGCCAGGACAGTTGACGATCAACGCTGTGTTGTTTGGCCGTTGAGGCGCCAAAACCGACGTCGGCGAGATTCAAGGAAAAGAAGCTGCCTTTTAAAGTCACCAACTCTGTCGCGCCAACATTTTTAATCTGGCACGCCTTCAAAGTCTCCAGTGCGTGCCGCCAATTCCGATGCATGCCGATGGTCATGGCATAGTCATTGACGTTGCCAAATGGCACCAATCCCATGCACACGTCTCGCTCGCGCCGCACGTCAAGTATGCCGTTGGCCACCATATTCATAGTGCCTTCTCCACCGACCGCGACCAGACAAACATTGTCCTGTCGGGCGCTTTCCGCGACTTGCTCCCGGCACTGGTCTGCACTGGTGGGCATTATAAATTCGGTTTCAGGCAGCTGGTCTGCAAAATAGTGCTCTACCTGTTGCCACTGCCGACCGAGCTTGCCGTCACGTGCCAATGGATTGATAAAAAAGATAAACTTCTTTGGTTTTTCAATAACAGCCATCGCTGGTTTACCTATCACTCGACAAGGTCATACACCGTTTCCGGTGGATCATTCTTCTGGCGACGTTGGCGATGACGGGACAGTAATATGCCAACACCAAATATGGTTATTGTTCCGAGTACTGTAGTCATAAAACTATGCAAACTGTTTGCAATCGGACCGGTCATATCGCGACTGAAAGTTGCCCATACAATTACAAGAAATCCCAGAACCATGCCGGCAATTGCCTGTGCGGATTCTGTGCGACGTGAAAATACTCCTAGTAAAAACAGTCCAAGCATTCCTCCAGAAAATATTCCGGCCAGGCTCCACCATGTGTCCAGCGCGCTCTTGATTGAAATCATCAGCAACGCGGTGCTCGTACCCAGAATTCCCAATACCACCGTAATGGTTCTCAGAAATCGAATTTGTTGCTTGTCAGTAGCATCGGGTTTTATGAACCGTCGATAGATGTCGGTTAGTAATATTGTGGCAGACGAGTTAATCGATGTGTCGATCGAGCTCATGGCAGCTGCAGCCAATGCAGCAATCATTAAACCGGTGACGCCTGCGGGCAACTCGGACACGATAAAGTGAGGGAATACGCGGTCACCCATATCAGCACCGCGGAGGTTCTCCGGTAATAACTCCGGTTGAACACCGTAATAGGCAAACAAGCCTGCGCCGATAAACAAAAACAAAGCGCTTACCGGAATGTAGGTCATGGCACCTATCCAGATGGATCGACGTGCATCTTCCAACGATCGCGCGGTCTGGTATCGCTGAACATAGGATTGATCAATTCCAAAATTCTGAAGGTTAATCACAACGCCATAAAGCATCACCACCCAGAACGTGGGGGAGGTAAATATCAGCTCGAACGAACCGAGGGAAAATTTTTGTGATGCTATTGCCAGTTCAAACAACTGACCAGGGCCTTCGGGCATGCCGAATAACAGCAGCAATGCACAGACCGCAGCACCAATGGTAAGAATGATTGCCTGCACTACGTCAGTCCAGATCACTGCCTCGATACCACCGACAACGGTGTAAAACGTGACCAACACGCCACTTACTATAATAATGGTTTCGATATCCCAACCGGTGAGTCTTTCTAACGCCAACGCGATCAGGAACATAATTGTTCCCATGCGAGCCAATTGCGTCAGCAAGTAAAATGTCATGGCATACAGGCGAGCCCAGACCCCGAAACGTCGTTCAAGGTAAGCGTATGCGGAAATATCGCTTGTACTTCTATAAAGTGGGGCAAACCATTTCACGGCCACCCATGCAGCAAATGGTAGTGAGAGGGAAAATACAAATGCATTCCAGTTAGCGCTATAGGCTTTGCCGGGAAGTGCCAGAAATGAAATTGAAGAAAGATAGGTGCCGAAGATAGATAGCCCCACTGCCCAGCCAGGCAGTCTGCGATTGGCAGCAGTAAATCCTTCAGCTGATGACGACCGTTTGTAGAACCAGGCACCAAATGCTGTGACACCAGCTATGTAAACCAGAAGAACCAGAATATCGAGGCTGCTCATTTTTTATTCCTTATAAGACCAAGCAATCCAGCATAAACTTTACACCGATATCGTGATCAAATCCCCTATGTCGATATCCAGCTCTACTTGCGCACTTCCCTGGTTTACTGCGAATTCGATCAGGCCATTTGAGTTCTCATACCAGAACGCTTCTCCAGTTGTAACTGAAGCGAAAGTTCTCGAATAAGATAACTTGTGACCGTTGACTTCGAGGTGCGCATTTTTCGGCACCTGCTCTGCTCGTATTCCGCTAATCGCATTGCCAAAATGGTCGAGATAAATTGCTTCAAACAGATCGTCTGGCCAGGACATACCGGCCTGGCGACTCAACTCTCCAGGACTCGATGTGGGTATTTCGCCCCGCACTAACATGGCACCCACGGGAGCAAACAGGTCGCGGCCATGAAAACTGCTGGACAGTTTCTTTGGACGCCAATCGATAGGAAACACTTTGTGACTTGGGTCCCTATTGGCCAGCACCTGAAACAGCCCGTTATCCGGGCCGACAAACCATTTGTTGAAGGCCTTAATCATCAGTGGCTTGCGTTCACCGCCGACGCCGGGATCGATTACGCAGATAAATACGGTGTCATCCGGAAATTCCTCTACGTAGGCAGGAAGCAGGTAGGCACCGGCTTGAATATTGTGGCGCGGTACATGGTGCAGCAGGTCGATTACATCTATCCCCGGTGCTTCGCGCGCCAGCACCGCTTTCATCTGACCTATATAGGCATCCTGAGTGCCGAAGTCGGTAAACAGAACAATCATTCAATGAGTTTACCCCCATAGATGATTCAGGCATAAAAAAGCCGGGCATCGCCCGGCTTTTTTTAGATACTACCGAAGAATTACGACTTTTTCGTGGCCTTCTTCTTGGCTGCTTTCTTGGCCGTTTTCTTAGCTGTTTTCTTTTTAGCAGCTTTCTTGGCCGTTTTCTTAGCTGTTTTCTTTTTAGCAGCTTTCTTGGCCGTTTTCTTTTTGGCTTCCTTTTCAGGCTTTGCTTCAGCGGGTGCTTCTGCCTTCGGTGCCTTCTTTGCTTTTGGTTCCGCTTTGGTCTTGGCTTTAACTGGTTCCGCCTTGGTAGCTTCTAGGTCACGGTCAACCAACTGCACAATCGCCATGGGCGCAGCGTCAGACGGACGAAAACCGGTCTTCAATATACGCAAATATCCGCCGGGACGATCCTTGAAATGTACCCCGAGGTCATCAAACAACTTGCCGACCATCTGGCGATCACGCAGACGCGAGAAAGCGAGTCGACGATTGGCAACACTGGGCTTTTTACCAAGCGTGATCAGCGGTTCAGCAAACCGACGAAGCTCTTTTGCCTTCGGCAGTGTGGTGCGGATCTGCTCGTGACGAAACAGGCTCACCACCATATTTCGGAACATGGCGTTGCGGTGACTGCTCGTGCGGTTCAGCTTGCGGCCGCTTTTCATGTGACGCATTGAAACTTCTCCTTCTTTCTAATCTGGCTCGCGTCTAGGCGGTCTCGGCGCCGCTGGACGCCTTCTCCAGATTAGCAGGCGGCCAATTTTCGAGTTTCATACCCAGGGACAGCTCATGCTGAGCCAGAACATCTTTAATTTCAGTCAGCGATTTCTTTCCGAGGTTCGGAGTCTTTAGCAGTTCGACTTCGGTGCGCTGAATCAGATCGCCGATATAGAAAATATTTTCTGCCTTGAGGCAATTCGCAGACCGCACGGTCAGCTCCAGATCATCGACAGGACGCAGCAGCATCGGATCCATCTTCGGTTCTGCCTTCTCTTCGACGGCGCCTTCTTCACTCTGCAGCTCAACAAATACAGAGATCTGATCCTGCAGGATATTGGCAGCACGACGAACCGCTTCTTCCGGATCGATAGAGCCGTTGGTTTTGATATCGAGGATCAACTTATCCAGGTCCGTACGTTGCTCAACTCGAGCATTTTCGACGTCGTAGGCAACACGACGAATCGGGCTGTAGGATGCATCAAGCTGCATTACGCCGATTGACTTGCTCTCTTCGGTGTCACCGGCAACTACCGGCTCATAACCGCGACCACGCGTTACAGTCAATTCAATATTGAGCTCACCGTCTTTGGTCAGATTCGCAATCACGTGTTCAGGATTAACGACTTCGACGTCGTGTTCGAGCTGAATATCGGCAGCGGTGACCGGACCTTTGCCCTTTTTCGACAAATTCAGAGTCACTTCCTCACGGCCATGCATGCGCAAGGCAAGCTGCTTGAGGTTCAACAAAATTTCGATGACGTCTTCCTGCACACCTTCGATCGTGGAGTATTCGTGTAGTACACCATCGATCTTGACTTCGGTCACTGCTGAACCCGGCATGGATGACAACAGGATACGACGCAGGGCATTACCGAGCGTATGACCGAAACCACGCTCCAGAGGTTCGAGTACGACCTTGGCCTGTGTCTCGGATAGCGTCTGGACGTTTACCAGACGAGGTTTCAGAAACTGCGTAGCAGAACTTTGCATAAGGTTTCTTCCGTTAATCCCGAATTAATTATTTGGAGTAGAGCGCAACAACCAGGGCTTCGTTGATTTCCGAAGGCAGGTCGGTGCGATCTGGCACGGCTTTAAAGGTACCCTTCATGGCACTGCTATCAACTTCCACCCATTCCGGGAAACCGCGTTGCTCGGTCGCCTCGAGGGCAGCCTTGACGCGTAGCTGTGCACGTGAGCCGTCAGTCAACTCAATCACATCATCCGGAGCCACCTGATAGGAAGGGATGTTGGTGCGTTTGCCGTTTACCTTGATGCCGTTGTGACGCACGAGCTGGCGTGCTTCATCGCGGGAAGCACCAAAGCCCATGCGAAATACGACATTGTCCAGACGAGACTCGAGCAACTTGAGCAGGTTCTCGCCAGTGGAACCTTTACGACGATCGGCTTCGTCATAGTAGTTACGGAACTGTTTCTCCAGTACACCGTACTGGCTGCGCAGCTTCTGCTTTTCACGCAACTGCAGACCGTAATCGGAGACGCGACGGCGACGCTGACCGTGCTGTCCCGGGGCGTAAGCGCGCTTGTCCACCGGACATTTGTCGGTGTAGCACTTTTCGCCCTTCAAAAAGAGTTTGCCACCTTCGCGTCGGCAAAGACGACATTTGGAATCGGTATAGCGAGCCACTTAATTCTCTCCTAAAGACTCAGACGCGACGGCGCTTGGCCGGCCGGCATCCATTGTGCGGAATGGATGTCACGTCAGTAATACTGGAAATTTCATAACCCAGTGCATTCAGCGCACGAATACTGGAATCTCGGCCTGGACCAGGACCTTTAACACGTACATCCAGGGTTTTCAGGCCAAATTCCTGCGCCTTGCGACCCGCCTTGTCTGCGGCGACCTGTGCTGCAAACGGCGTGCTCTTACGAGAGCCGCGGAAACCGGAACCACCACAGGTGGCCCAGGACAGAACATTGCCCTGACGATCACTAATGGTGATGATGGTGTTGTTAAAGGAGGCATGGACGTGGGCGATGCCTTCGGCCACGTTCTTCTTTTCCTTCTTTTTCGTGCTACGGGTTGCCATAAATACTTACCTTATCTCTTGATCGGGCGACGCGGACCCTTACGTGTCCGGGCATTGGTCTTGGTACGCTGGCCATGAACCGGCAGACCGCGGCGATGGCGTATACCACGATAGGCGCCGAGATCCATCAAACGCTTGATGTTCATGGTGACCTGGCGACGCAAATCGCCTTCAACCACAATCTTGGCCACTTCCTGACGCAGGGTTTCGACCTCGGTTTCGGATAAATCCTTCACCTTGGTGTCACGGGACACCTTGGCGATGTCGCAAATATTCTGCGCGGTGTGACGGCCGATGCCATAGATTGACGTCAGCGCGATCTCAACGTGCTTATGTGTCGGTATATTTATGCCTGCAATACGGGCCATTCACATAATCTCCAAAGGGTCTTCCGGCGCGCGAAAACGCGCAAGGATACTTACCAAAACCCTAAAAATCAACCAATTAGACCGCCTCAACCCTTATCCCTGACGCTGCTTGTGGGTGGGATCCGAACAGATCACTCGCACCACGCGCTTGCGCCGGACGATACGGCAGTTGCGGCACATTTTCTTCACAGAAGCTCTGACTTTCATGTCTTTCTCCTAACTCTCTTGACCCGGGTAGTGTCCGCTTAGCGCGGCATTCCCATGCCGCCGCTCAGATTCGCCTTTTTCAGCAGGCTCTCATATTGGCGCGACATCACGTGGGTTTGCACCTGGGCCATGAAATCCATGCAAACCACTACAATAATAAGTAGGGACGTACCACCAAAATAGAAAGGCACATTCCACTTAATAATCATAAATTCCGGCAATAAACACACTGCCGTAATGTACAAGGCACCGCCAAATGTCAGCCGGGACATGACGCCATCGATATAGCGTGCTGTCTGCTCACCGGGACGAATGCCGGGGACAAAAGCCCCTGATTTCTTCAAATTATCTGCCGTTTCCTTCGGATTGAACTGCAATGCCGTATAGAAAAAGCAGAAAAATATAATCGCTGCCGCGTACAACACCACATACAGCGGCTGACCCGGCGAAATTGTTGTCGCCAGATCACGCAACCAGGCCATGCCTTCCTGCTGACCCAGCACACTTGCGACGGTGCCCGGGAACAGGATGATACTGGACGCGAAAATCGGCGGAATCACACCGGCCATGTTTACCTTAAGAGGCAAATGGCTGGACTGGCCACCGATCATGCGCCGACCCTGTTGGCGCTTTGCGTAGTTCACCGTCACTCGACGCTGACCACGCTCCACAAATACAACAAATCCTGTTACTGCAATCGCAATCGCAAATAGCAACAGCACAAACAGTGGCTGAAACGTTCCACGATTGGCCAGGTCCAGAGTCAGACCAATAGCCCCGGGCAAACCGGCAACGATACCCGCAAAAATAATCATCGAGATTCCGTTACCGATACCACGCTCGGTTACCTGCTCACCGAGCCACATCAGGAACATGGTGCCGGTCACCAGGGTAATCACCGTGGTGATAATAAATCCAACCCCAGGTGTCGACACGACTGCCATACCGCCGGCCGTCTGGGCTTGTAATCCTGTTGCAATCGCACCCGCCTGAACCGTTGCCAGCACCACCGTGCCGTAACGAGTGTATTGCGTAATCTTGCGTCGACCCGCTTCACCTTCTTTCTTGAGCTGCTCAAGCGAGGGCACTACAGCCGTCATCAGCTGCATGATGATCGACGCCGAAATATAAGGCATTATGCCGAGCGCAAAAATTGACATGCGCTCCAAAGCACCACCACCAAACATATTGAACATGCCGATGATGGAATTCTGAGTTCCTTCAAATAGCGCTGCCAGCGCGATGGCATTCACACCCGGAATCGGGATAAAAGCACCAATCCTAAATACGATCAGGGCGCCCAGCAGGAATAAAATGCGATTTCTGAGGTCGGTTAGTTTGCCAGCCGCCCCAGCACCCGGCATACCTGCCGCCCCACGCGCCATCAGGCTTCTACCTTGCCGCCTGTCTGGCTGATTGCTTCCAACGCACCCTTGGTTACGGCAATACCCTTCAGGGTCACTGCCTTGTCCAGTTTTCCAGACAGAAATACCTTGGCACTGGTTGCACTTTTGGTCGCCAGACCCGCCTTTTTAAGCGCATCGAGATCAATTACGTCAGCTTCGACCTTGGCCAGTTCGTGCAAACGAATGCGCGCCACCTTTGAACTAAACGGTGCAATAAAACCGCGCTTGGGCAGACGACGTTGCAACGGCATCTGACCACCTTCAAATCCTACTTTATGGTAACCACCGGAACGTGCCTTCTGGCCTTTGTGACCACGACCCGAGGTCTTGCCCAGACCCGAACCACAACCGCGACCAACACGCTTCTTGCTATGTTTGGCACCTTCAGCCGGTTTCAGAGTATTCAATCGCATGATTACACTTCCTCAAACCGGACCATGTACGACACTTTTTTAATCATGCCGCGGTTTTCCGGGGTATCGATCACTTCGACCGTATGATGCATCCGGCGCAATCCGAGTCCACGAACGCAAGCCTGGTGCTTCTTACCGGTACCGATTGGGCTCTTAAAGAGCGTTACTTTTAATTTCTTTGCCACGGGTCTATCCCTTAGCCGAGTATTTCTTCAACAGTCTTGCCGCGCTTGGCAGCGGCACCTTGCGGACTCTGGATGCCCTGAAGGCCCTTCACCGTCGCACGCACCATATTCACCGGGTTGCGTGAACCAATACACTTGGCCAACACATCTTCCACACCGGCAACTTCAAAAACTGCACGCATAGCGCCACCAGCGATAATACCGGTACCCTTTGAGGCAGGCTTCATCACCACCTTTGCAGCGCCGTGTTCGCCAACGATGTCGTGAAACAATGACGTGCCATTCAAGTCGATCTTGACCATGTTACGGCGCGCGCTTTCCATCGCTTTCTGCACAGCAACCGGAACCTCGCGTGCTTTACCACGACCGATACCAACGCGACCCTTGCCATCACCAACGACGGTCAATGCAGAAAAACCAAAAATCCGACCGCCCTTGACCACCTTGGCCACGCGACGGATATTGATCAGCTTTTCCTGCAGATCATCACTTCGTGCTTCAGAACTTACTGCTGCCACTAGTCCTTACCTCTAAATCTTTAAACCGTTTTCACGGGCTGCATCGGCCAGGGCCTTGATGCGTCCATGGTATGCAAAACCGGAGCGATCAAACGCAACCTGCTCCACACCTGCTGCCTTGGCTTTTTCGGCAATACGTTTGCCGATGGCGATGGCAGCATCCTTGTTTCCGCCGTTTTTTAACTGAGAACGAACTTCAGTTTCGACGGTCGATGCGCTCGCCAGCACTTTACTGCCGGTCGAGTCGATGATCTGCGCATAAATATGACGCGGCGTGCGATGCACACACAGACGATTGACCGCCAATTCTTCAATTTTGGCTCTGGTATTGCGCTTGCGCCGTTGGCGCCGTTCAAATTTGGTCTTCATCTTAATTTACGCCTTACTTCTTCTTGGCTTCTTTCATTGCCACGTATTCGTTTGCATAACGTACGCCCTTGCCCTTATATGGCTCTGGCGGACGGTAGCGACGGATTTCTGCAGCGACCTGACCCACTTTCTGTTTGTCTGCGCCTTTAACCACGATTTCAGTCTGGCTGGGGCATTCAATGGTAATGCCCTCGGGAATCGGATAAGCCACCGGGTGCGAAAAACCCAGGGTCAGATCCAGGTCCTTACCCTTGACTGCGGCGCGATAACCCACACCGATGATGGTCAGCTTTTTCTCAAAACCATCACTGACACCGGCTACCATATTATTAACCAGGGCACGCATGGTACCTGCCATTGCCCAGGCGTCATCATTCTTGGCAGAGAAATTCAGGCTGCCGTCTTCCTGCGCTATATCGACGGTTTCATTAAGCGCCTGAGTTAGTTCGCCTTTGGGGCCCTTTACGCGTACCACACCATCAGTGAAGTTGATTTCAACACCACTCGGAATGGCAACTGGATTTTTTGCTACTCGTGACATCTGTTAACGCCCGTTACGAAACGAATCCAACAACTTCACCACCGACACCTGCTTCGCGAGCAGCCCGATCGGTCATGATGCCCTTGGAAGTGGAAACAATGGCAATACCGAGACCCCCAGATACTTTCGGCAGCTCATCGCTACTGACGTACTGGCGCCGTCCAGGCTTGCTAACCCGCTTGATCTCTTCAATCACGGGCTTGTCTTGATAATATTTCAGTTCAACATCTATCACCGGCTTACCGTCCGCTTCCGCTGACTTCACATCGGTGATGTAACCCTCGTCCTTTAATACCTTGGCGATTGCCATTTTGGTATTAGAGGCCGGAATTCGCACGCTAACCTTCTCCGCATGCTGGGCATTGCGGATGCGGGTAAACATATCGGCTATCGGATCGGTCATCATAATTGCTAACTCGTGTGTTCTTACCAGCTTGATTTCACGATGCCCGGAACTTCGCCGTTCATCATCAGTTCACGCAACTTGTTGCGTGACAAATTAAACTTGCGATAGTAGCCACGCGGACGGCCAGTCAACGCACAACGATTACGCATGCGTGATGGGCTCGCGTCACGCGGCAGCTTCTGCAGGGCCAAGGTCGCCATGTAGCGCTCCTCATCACTGAGATTCGGATCCTTGATCTTCTTCTTCAGTTCTTCGCGTCGTGCAGCATACTTGGCTACCGTGCGGGCGCGCTTCTCATCGCGCGCAATCATGCTTTTCTTTGCCATGGTCTCGCTATCCCCTACTTCCCTTTAATGGGAAATTTAAAAGCATCCAACAGTGCACGTGCCTCTTCGTCGGTCGTTGCACTGGTAGTAATGGTGATATCCATACCCCGGAGCTGATCGATCTTGTCGTAGTCGATCTCCGGAAAAATAATTTGCTCTTTCACGCCCATGGAGTAATTGCCACGACCGTCAAACGACTTGCCGGGTAATCCACGGAAATCCCGAATTCGAGGAATCGCAATACTGATCAGACGATCCATAAATTCGTACATACGTTCACGACGCAGCGTCACTTTGCAGCCAATCGGATAGCCTTCGCGTACTTTAAACGCAGCAACAGATTTGCGGGCCAGGTTGATCACAGCCTTCTGGCCGGTGAGCTTTTCCATGTCACCGACAGCCGCTTCAATCAGCTTCTTGTCCGTCATCGCACCACCAACACCCATGTTCACGGTGATCTTGGTGATCTTCGGTACCTTCATCGGGTTCTTGTAACCGAACTTTTCTTGAAGGCCCGGTACCACATCCGATTTATAGAATTCCTGTAAACGTGCGCTTGCCATGATCTACTCGCTTAAACGTCCGCCACTTCGCCGGACTTTCTGAATACTCTTACTTTTTTGCCGTCACCAAGGACCTTGAACCCCACGCGTTCGCCCTTGCCAGTCGCCGGATTCACCAGCGCCACGTTGGACATGTGCAGTGCTGCCTCGCGATCGACGATACCACCGGTTTCACCCACATTAGGATTGGGTTTGACGTGCTTTTTCACCATGTTTACGCCTTCGACGAGCACACGGTTATCGTCACGTACTTCCAGTACGGTTCCCTGCTTGCCTTTGTCTTTACCGGCAAGCACTTCGATCTTGTCGCCTTTCCTGATCTTATTCATGCTTCTTTCTTCCCGCTGCCTAAAGTACTTCTGGTGCCAGCGAAATAATCTTCATAAAGTTCTCGGTACGCAGTTCGCGTGTTACCGGACCAAAGATACGAGTGCCGATCGGTTGCAGCTGAGGGTTCAGCAGTACCGCCGCATTGGTATCGAATCGGATGACAGAACCATCCGGACGGCGCACACCCTTTTTGGTGCGTACCACTACCGCATTGAAGACTTCACCCTTTTTCACACGGCCACGAGGAATCGCTTCCTTGACGCTGACCTTGATGACGTCACCAATACCGGCATAACGGCGCTTGGAACCCCCGAGCACCTTGATGCACTGGACCTCTTTGGCCCCGCTGTTGTCGGCAACCGACAATTTGCTTTGCATCTGAATCATTGTTTTGCCTTACCTATTTACAATGCCTGGTTACACGGGGCGGGGGATCATACACCCTCTGCCGCCGCACTAAAACGATTAAACGACCGTTGCTTTCTCCAGCACCTTCACCAGGCGCCAGCTCTTGCTCTTGGACAATGGGCGACATTCTTCAATCTGAACAATATCGCCTTCCTTGCACTCATTATTCTCATCGTGCGCATGCAGCTTGGTGCTACGACCGATAAATTTGCCGTATACAGGGTGCTTTACCCGACGCTCCACCATTACGGTGATGGACTTGTCCATTTTGTCGCTAACGACACGACCGTCGACGGTGCGGCGAATCTTTCCGGTTTCCTGGGCTACTTCGCTCATACCTGCTTACCTTTTTCCTCGTTCGTTACGGTCTTGATGCGAGCGATATCACGACGCACCTGCTTCAGCCGGGCGTTATTAGCCAGCTGACCGGTGGAGTTCTGCATGCGCAGATTGAACTGCTCACGCAGCAAACCTTCCATTTCCTGCTCACGCTTGGCGGCGTCCATCGACCTGATATCTTTCGCTTTCATTAACCTACATGCCTCGTTACAAATGTGGTGCGAACCGGCAATTTTGCAGCAGCTAGGCGCAGAGCCTCACGCGCGATATCTTCGGACACACCTTCCATTTCGTACATGACGGCGCCTGGCTTAACCATAGCCACCCAGTACTCAGGATTACCCTTACCTTTACCCATTCGAACTTCCAGCGGCTTCTTGGAAATCGGCTTGTCTGGGAAAATACGAATCCAGATACGGCCACCACGTTTGATATGACGCGTCATGGCTCGACGTGCCGCCTCAATCTGGCGGGCCGTCACACGACCACGACTGGTTGCCTTCAAACCATACTCACCAAAACTGACCTTGTTACCGCGCTGGGCCAGACCGCGATGACGGCCTTTGTGCATCTTGCGGAATTTGGTTCTCTTGGGCTGTAACATATCTCTACCTCAAACCTTTAGGCCGTTGCCTTGGCGGCTTCGGGTGCCTCAACGACCGGCTTCTCTTCTTCGAAGACTTCGCCTTTGAAAATCCAAACCTTGATGCCAATCACACCATAGGTGGTGTTGGCACGGGCTACGCCATAATCGATATCGGCGCGCAGTGTATGCAGCGGCACACGGCCTTCGCGATACCATTCAGTGCGGGCAATTTCAGCGCCATTCAAGCGGCCAGCCACCATCACCTTGATACCACCAGCGCGCAAACGCATGGCGTTGGTCACGGCACGCTTCATTGCGCGGCGGAACATAATACGTTTCTCGAGCTGTTGCGCGATGCTCTCGGCAACCAGCTGTGCGTCCAGCTCGGGCTTGCGCACTTCTTCAACCGCCAGATGTACTGGCTGGCCAGCAAGTCTGGCCAATTCCTGGCGCAGCTTCTCGATATCTTCACCCTTCTTGCCAATCACGATACCGGGACGGGCAGTATGAATGGTGACGTTCAACATTTGCGCCGGACGCTCGATAATAATCTTGCTCACCGCGGCGTGGGCCAGCTTTCCTTTGAGAAAATCACGCAGCTTCAGATCGCTAACCAGGGTGGCACCATAGTTTTGCTTACTGGCATACCACTTGGCGGTCCAGTCACGGATGATGCCCAGGCGCATACCAATGGGGTGGACTTTCTGACCCATACTTAATTACTCCCCTTCATGTCTTCGGCCACCGTCACGGTGATATGACTCGTACGCTTGAGGATGCGGGTACCGCGTCCCTTGGCGCGAGCACGCCAGCGTTTCATCACCGGGCCTTCATCAATCTGAATGGCCTTGACCTTGAGTTCATCAATATCCGCACCTTCATTGTGCTCTGCATTGGCGATGGCCGATTCCAGTACTTTCTTGATCGGATGCGCTGCCTTCTTGGTGCTGAATTTCAACATCTCGAGGGCGCGTGCGACCGGCAAGCCACGCACCTGGTTTGCTACCAGACGGGCTTTTTGCGGCGAAATACGCGATTGCTTCAATATGGCCTTTGATTGCATCTGATTAACCTAATCCTTTCCTACTTGGCCTTCTTGTCGGCGACATGACCACGGTACGTACGCGTCGGTGCAAATTCGCCCAACTTGTGGCCCACCATGTTTTCCGAAATCAATACCGGCACATGTTGCCTGCCATTGTGGACTGCAATCGTAAAACCCACGAAATCAGGCGTAATTGTAGAACGCCGTGACCAGGTTTTGATCGGCTTCTTGCTACCTTCGCTCATTGCCTTCTCCACCTTATTGGTCAGGTGCAGATCAACGAACGGGCCTTTTCTAATTGAACGTGGCACGAATCAATCCTCTTACTTCTTGCGACGACGGAGGATCATTCCATCCGTACGCTTGTTTGAACGAGTTCTCTTACCCTTGGTTGGCACGCCCCACGGACTGACCGGGTGACGACCACCAGAGGTACGACCTTCACCACCACCATGTGGATGGTCCACCGGGTTCATGGCCACACCGCGAACGGTGGGACGAACACCGCGCCAGCGCTTTGCACCGGCCTTGCCGAGCTTGCGCAGGTTGTGTTCAGAATTACCGACCTCACCGATGGTGGCGCGGCAATCCACGTGCACCTTGCGCACTTCACCGGAACGCAATCGCAGCTGGGCATAACTGCCTTCACGCGCTACCAACTGGACCGAGGCACCAGCAGAACGGGCGATCTGAGCACCCTTGCCAGGCTTCAGCTCGATGCAATGCACGGTAGAACCTACCGGGATATTGCGAATTGGCAGCGTATTACCTGCTTTAATCGGCGCAGTAATGCCAGACATGATCTCGTCACCGACCTTCACACCCCTCGGCGCAATGATGTAGCGACGCTCGCCGTCCTTGTACAACACCAGCGCGATATTGGCGCTACGGTTAGGATCGTATTCCAGACGTTCAATCTTGCCCGGAATATCGTCCTTGTTGCGACGAAAATCGACAACACGGTAATGGTGTTTATGACCACCACCACGATGGCGCACAGTGATGCGGCCGTTACTGTTGCGACCTGCACTCTTCGATTTTTTCTCAACCAGCGCAGCGTGCGGTGCACCCTTGTGCAACTCGGTATTGACGACCTTGACCAGGCCGCGACGTCCCGCTGAAGTTGGTTTTACTTTTACAACTGCCATTGCAATCGATCCTATACGTTACTTAACGCTACTAAGCGCCCATGAAGTCAATGTCATGACCCGGCTTCAGACGCACATAAGCCTTTTTCCAGTTCACTCGCTTGCCCGGATGTTTGCCGTACTTCATTTTGCCACGAACATTGATCACTTTGACGGAATCCACTTCCACCTCGAACAGTTTCTCAATCGCGTCCCTGATCTCCGGTTTGGTGGCATCTTCGCGTACCCGGAATACAATCTGGTTCCCTTGCTCGGCTACCATGGTGCTCTTCTCAGAGACATGTGGCGCCAGAACCACGTTGTACAACTTCTCTTCTCTTACGTTCATGCCAGCGACTCCTCGAAACGCTTGAGCGCGTCGGCGGTGATGATCACTTTTTCGTGACGAATCAGGCTGACCGGATTCACTTCACTCACTGTATTTACGTCAACGCCATATACGTTGCGTGCGGACAATGCCAGGTTGTTGTCTTCATCTACGACAACGATCAGTGCATTGCTTGCATTAAGCTTGTTCAGCTTCTCAACCAGACTCTTTGTCTTCGGTGCATCCATCTTCATTTCGTCGATGGTCACCAGACGCTCCTGACGGACCAGTTCGGACAAAATAGAACGAATGGCTGCACGGTACATCTTCTTGTTGACCTTCTGGTCAAAATTCTGGCTACTGGCCGGAAACGTCTTGCCGCCACCGCGCCAGATTGGGCTGCGAATGGTACCCGCACGGGCATTACCCGTACCTTTTTGACGCCACGGCTTGGCACCGCCACCGCGCACCGCAGAACGATTCTTCTGTGCACGAGTTCCCTGACGGCCGCCGGCCTGATATGCCGTTACAACCTGATGGATCAACGGTTCGTTGAATTGGGCAGCAAACACCACGTCGGAAACTTCAACATCCGATTTGGCTGCACCCGACTCATTAACAACACTCAGTTTCATACCGCTAATTCCTGTTAATTACGCTGCTGATTTACCGGCCGCCTTCACAGAAGGACGGACCACAACATCAGAACCTTCCGCACCCGGAACAGAGCCCTTGATCATCAGCAAGTTGCGCTCCAGATCAACATTAACGATCTCGAGACCTTGCTGCGTACGAGTCACACTACCCATGTGACCGGACATCTTTTTGCCCTTGAATACTCGACCAGGTGTCTGACACTGTCCGATCGATCCCGGAGTACGGTGGTTAATAGAGTTACCGTGACTGGCCCGACCACCACTGAAATTGTGACGCTTCATGACGCCGGCAAAACCCTTACCGATGGACGTACCCTGTACGTCCACTTTCTGGCCAGACTCAAAGATGTCGGCCTTAATTTCTGCACCCGGTGCCAGCTCTTCGCCTTCGCCGTCTTCTAGACGGAATTCCCAGAGACCGCGACCTGGCTCGACGCTGGCCTTGCCATAGTGACCGGCAGCGGCCTTGCTCACGCGATTGGGGCGACGCGAACCGGTGGTTACCTGTACTGCCCGGTACCCATCCTTGTCAGCGTTTTTCACCTGGGTCACACGGTTGGCGGCTACTTCTAGCACGGTGACAGGCACCATGGCACCGGTCTCGTTAAAGACCCGTGTCATTCCAACTTTGCGACCAATAATTCCTATCGACATGATTACTTACTCAATCAGTTCAGTTTGATTTCAACATCCACGCCAGCTGCCAGATCCAGTTTCATCAGCGCATCAACGGTTTTATCCGTCGGCTCAATAATATCCATGATGCGCTTGTGCGTACGGATCTCGAACTGGTCACGTGCCTTCTTGTTCACGTGCGGTGAACGCAGCAATGTGTATCGTTCAATCTTGGTAGGCAGCGGAATCGGGCCATGCACCATCGCGCCAGTGCGCTTGGCGGTGTCAACGATCTCCGCGGCCGACCGATCGATCAGCCGATGATCAAATGCCTTAAGGCGAATACGAATCTTCTGGTTTGCCATCGACTCTGCTCAGTTACTCAATAATCTTCGCCACCACACCGGCACCGACGGTACGACCGCCTTCGCGAATTGCGAAGCGCAGGCCTTCTTCCATGGCGATGGGGGCAATCAGGGATACCGTCATCTTGACGTTGTCACCAGGCATGACCATTTCGGTGCCTTCTGGCAGTTCCACCGCACCGGTGACATCGGTGGTACGGAAGTAGAACTGGGGACGGTAGTTATTGAAGAACGGCGTATGACGGCCGCCTTCATCCTTACTTAATACATAGACCTCGGCTTCGAACTTGGTGTGCGGGGTGATGGAGCCGGGTTTGG
>CAJICK010000147.1_pt1 | contig 23821 bp, 24 predicted proteins | sample 9199621 | NCBI WGS metagenome assembly CAJICK01 (sample SAMEA7708342, study PRJEB35096) | sediment metagenome | biome: marine neritic benthic zone biome [ENVO:01000025]; feature: sediment [ENVO:00002007]; material: shallow marine sediment [ENVO:03000034] sea grass bed [ENVO_01000059] ... | reverse complement strand
GTCTGTGACTGCTCTGCCGGAAGACTGGTTTTGGTTATTAATGGCAGCCAGAGAGATTAAAACCGGATCGTTTTCCCCAACGCAGCGTCGGCAGCTGAATAAAATCACGATACGTGCGAGCGACTGGCTGAAGGAGCAAATTCAGTTGAGTTCAGCGCCTACTGTTGAACTGGCCAGCCTTGTCGCGCAGATAGGCTGTGACCGAATAACCTATCCGGCGATCCCGGAAAAAGCATGTACCTGGGCCATTCGAAATCTGCGGATCGAGCCGACAACTCGGCCAGACGATGTCGTGCTAGGTATTCAGGCATGGGAGCAGTGGCTTGAAACAAGCCGGCCTTGATCCAGGTCAGACATGGCTATAGCAATTGGCCGTTACAATTTAGAAAATACTAGCGATGTTTATATGAAACTAACCAGTTACGGTGCCGCCGAAGAGGTTACTGGCTCCTGTCATCTAATTGAGGTTGCTGGACATCGCGTCTTGCTCGATTGCGGTTTGATACAAGGCCGCCGCGAAGATGAGGCGCGTAACCAGGAACCATTCCCTTTTCCTGCCAATTCAATCGATGCAGTGGTCTTAAGTCACGCGCATATCGATCACTCTGGTCGCATACCCATGCTCATCAAGGCCGGTTTCACTGGTCCGATATACACGCAACAAGCGAGTGTGGATCTTTGTCGCATCATGTTGAAGGACTCCGGCTATATCAATGAGAAAGACGCAGAATGGGAAAACAAAAAGCGTGAACGAAAAGGCCTTCCTCTCATTGAACCGATTTATACGGCGCAAGATGGTGAGCAGGCGATTTCACAGTTCCAGGGCATTGATTACGATGAGCGTCGCACCATTCTCCCGGGAGTGGATGTCCGGTTGCGAGATGCTGGACACATATTAGGAGCGGCCATTGTTGAGCTATGGCTGACGGAAAAAGACGAAACCCGGAAACTGGTGTTCAGTGGCGATCTTGGCCATAACGGCAGACCGATCTTGCGCGATCCGTCAACGATCGATAGTGCCGATATCGTGTTGATGGAAAGTACTTATGGCGACCATTTACATCGCGGTTGGCAGGAAACATATGATGAACTGGGGGCGGTGTTTGAAAAGGCACGCGAAGACGATGGCAACATATTGATTCCAGCGTTCGCGGTGGGGCGTGCCCAGGCATTGATCTATCTCTTCGCCAAACATTGGGATGAATGGGGACTGGATCGTTGGCAAATATTTCTCGATAGCCCCATGGCCATTGAGGCGACCGAGGTGCATTTCCGTTATAGCGAACTGTACCGACCTGAAGCCAGCAAATTCTGGAACATTGGCGCGCATCACGATGTCAGCGATATCGTCTACTTTTCCCGCACCTCCAGCGACTCAATGCGCATCAATCAGATTCGTTCCGGTGCCATTATTGTGGCGGGTAGCGGCATGTGCACCGGTGGCCGCATTCGCCATCACCTAAAGCACAATGTCTGGCGTGAAGACTGTCACATTATTATTGTTGGCTATCAGGAGCGGGGTACCCTGGGCCGGGCCCTGGTAGACGGTGTGGATGAAATCACACTATGGGGCGAAGACATTCGGGTGGCGGCTACCGTCCACACGGTTGGCGGCCTGTCTGCCCATGCCGATCAGGGGGAGTTAATCGAGTGGTACCGAGCGTTTCAAAAATCTCCGCCTTTGTACCTGGTGCATGGAGAACCAGATGCCCAGAACGCACTAAAAGACAAACTGAGTCAGGAGGTCGGAATCGACGCTAGGATTCTAAAGCGTGCGCAACCCATTGACCTGTTGCTCGATATTTAATCCAGGTTTGCAATTTCTCACTGTCGGCTATTCTTAGGTAAGCATCTGCTACAACGAAACCAGAGAAACATGATTGAGATTGATCGTTTAAAAAAGCTTGTGCCGTTGAACTCCCTCGCCGAGCCGAACCTGAAACGTCTCGGTAAACGCCTGAACGCGGAACAATACAAAGCCGGTCAGGTGATTTGCAAAGAAGGTGATACCGATCCGGAAACCATTTATTTGCTCTCCGGAAAACTGCAGTTGACCTCCACCAGTACCACGATGAAGCGTTACATGGATGCCGGTAGCGACGAGGCCAAGTACGCGGTGGTGGATATGCCGCCTCGCCCCTATACGGTCACTGCCGACACGGATGTGGAAGTCGTACGTGTCGGTAACTACGAACTGGATCGCGCAGTCATGCTGGACGAAGTGACCACGACCGTAACGGAGATTACCGGCGCTCAGGGAAAAGATGTCGGTGGCAATACGGACTGGCTGTCTGAAATGGTAGCGAGCGAAACCTTTAATAAACTGCCACCGGAGAAGCTCGCTTCGTTGCTGATGAAGCTTGAGGCCCTACCGGTCAAGACCGGCGACGTGGTGATACGTCAGAACGATCCGGGTGATTATTATTATGTGATCAAAGAGGGGCGCTTCAACGTATCGCGCAAGGATGGTCAGGGCAAGGTGGAGATACTGAATGAATTGAAGACCGGCAATGTCTTTGGAGAGGAATCACTGGTGAGCGGAACACCGCGCAATGCAAGTGTTGTTGCCATGACCGATGGTTTGTTGATGCGCCTCTCTCGCGAAAATTTCACCGAATTGCTGAAGGGCCCCTTACTGTCCTATGTTACCGCCGGTGAAGCGGCGGCACTGGTGAAAACCGGTGCAAAAATAATAGATGTCAGGACAGAGCGAGAATTCAAGCAAGGTGCACTGAAAGGCAGCATCAACATACCGGTGTTCTATTTGCGCGAGAAACTCGGGTCGCTGGATATGAATACTCGCTACATCGTTAGCTGCCAAACCGGAGCCCAAAGCGAGGTCGCCGCTTTCCTGCTTAGCCAGCGAGGTTTCGATGTATGCATTCTCAAGGGTGGGCTGCAGGCCATTGGCAAGAGCTAGATTGATTTCTGTGCTCGTTCCCGACCACGTTGAGAAGAAAGCCTAGAATTTATATGGACTTGAAATACCTGACAGTAACCCTCAGGTATACTCCTGGTCAAAAGCAACTACTGAGGAAAACACATGCAAACTGATGGTGACGGTTTTTTACTGAATCGCGATGAATGGTCTGAAGCCGTAATGGCAGAGCTTGCCAAAGAAGACGGCTTTGAGCTGAGCGACGAACATATTAAGTATATCTTGTCTGCCCGACAGGTATTTGAAGAGGAGGGTACCGTCCCGCCATTGCGAAATTTTGCCAAGATGCATGGTATGGACCGTAAGGCCGGTCCGCTGAATGAACTTTTTGGTGGTGGCCCTATGAAGAAGATCGCGAAATACGGTGGTTTGCCAAAACCGACCGGTTGCGTCTAATCCTTACCGGAACATTCCGAAATATCGGTTAATCAGGGGCGGGTTTATCCCGCCCTTTTTTATGTGCTCTCTAGGCTGCCTCGCGAAGCACGACCAGATTGTCGGTGTCCTGATCGATGCAATACGGGTGCGCGGAAAAGCGGAAGCACGAGAGAATACGGTCTGCCTCGGCATGGATTGAGGCGGTGTCACCGACGAGCTCAATCCTGTCCGGGTAATAGCGAATTTCCACATTGGGACTTATTTGTAACGTCATTCGGCACCTCCAATTACGCAAAACGCCATAACTCTGTGTCAGGGGCCGTTTTTTTTCGTGATTTCTGCCGAAATTCCATTGAATTTCGACAGTATCTGGCCCGTCCAGAAATTAACTGCATCACTCATGCCAATTTAGGGGATTTGCCTGCAAGTTTGTCGTGCGGGAGGGGAATTTATTGCCAGAAAAAAGCCGGGGTAAACCCGGCTTTTTTTAACAGCGGCTTGATGGCGTGCAGCACCCCGCTGACTCGGGTTCGGGTGTTGCACCGCTACAGCAGCCCTCTACCTCGGACGCATCGCCAAACATGGGGATCTCACCCAAGGTGTGGAAGTTTTCCCAAGGGATACCTGCCGGATCCATGGTCCAGTATTTGTTTGAGTTCGCGTAACAACAGTTGGCATTCTTTTCTTCAACGCCCTCCAGCTGTGCCTCATCAAGTCGGGCCTGGATAGCGTCAACCTGCTCGTCGCTGTCGACCTGAAAGCCGAGGTGATTTAATCCCGTTTTGTTGCCGCCGGTGGAAATTGCGAAATTGACCGCGGGTTCGTCCAGCATCCATTTGGCGTAGTCTGGTTTGACCACATCGGGTTTATGCTCGAACAAGGTGTTATAAAAATCGATACTCGTGTCGAGATCGGGAACCGAAATATGAATGTGCAAGCGTTTCATTATTACCTCCGTACAATCTTGTTTAAATCGACGCCACCAGGGATAGTGCAGCGTCCGCCACAGCAGTCTTTCATCAGGAAAGCCAACAGGGCGTTCATTTGCGTGAAATCAGTCGAATAAATAAGTGAGCGCCCGTCCCTTTGCACCTGAATCAGGCCTGCCTGTTTCAGGTTGTTTAAGTGGAAAGAAAGGGTCGCACCTGGCAGCTCGAATTTCTCTGCAATTGTTCCTACAGATGCACCCTCTGGCCCTTGGGTTACGAGAAAACGAAAAACCCGCAAACGCGATTCCTGGGAGAGTGAACCTAATGCTTCGACTGCCTGCTTCATTTCCATATTTCCAGAATAATGGAAATATATATATTTTTCAAGCCAGGACTGTGAATTTCTTATAAGTAATTACCCCCAAGTAATCTGGTTGATAATGCGCTATGTTTGCCGTTGTGAGAGCAAGACCAGGGAGCAAGATCATGGCAAAGGGACGCCATATCACTTCTTCTTCAATAAAGAGACACGCTTGGCGCCAAGGAATTCTGGTGTCGATGCTTGTTTTGCTGGTCGGCTGTAGCGGATTCCCCAAAGACTACTCTCGGTTCGTCAGTTACGCCCCTGATCCGGACACGAACGGTCGCATCGCGCGCATTACTCATGAAGAGTTAAACAAACACCCTGGCAAGTCCGGACTTTACTCACTTGAAGGTGGACAGGATTCACTGGTGGCTCGACTGGCATTGGTGGACGCCGCGGAGCGCAGTCTCGATATTCAGTATTACATCTGGCATCAGGATGCTACCGGGCTGCTCTTGCTGGATCGTATATTGCAGGCAGCAGATCGCGGAGTTCAGGTAAGGCTCTTGCTTGATGATCTTGGCAATATCCCGACGGATGAAACCCTGCTGGCCCTGGCGACGCATCCGAATATCAGTATCCGAATTTTTAATCCAACCTCCCAACGCACCCTTTGGATGCTTAGTGCGTTTCTTGAGTTTGAGCGCATCAATGGGCGCATGCACAACAAGTCGCTGACCGCGGACAGCCAGGTGACCATTATTGGCGGGCGTAATATTGGCGACGAATATTTTGAGAATCACGAGGCGCTGGATTTTGGCGATCTGGATGTACTGGCAATTGGTCCGGTGGTGCGACAGGTCGTGGACTCGTTCGATATCTACTGGAACAGCGTGTACTCCATACCAATTGTGGCGGCGGCCAAGCGGGAGGCCGAGTCTGATGCGCTGAAGAAATTGCGGCCAACACTGGCAAAGGCGGCCAGTGTTACCGGATCTGATTACGTAAGCGACCTAAGTAATTCACCTCTAAACCGAATTCTGAAGACGCGTTGTATCTTGCCGCTCGAGTGGGGGGTGGCACACGCGCTCTATGATGAGCCGGAAAAGGTCGAGAATGGCAATCATCGTGCGCGTGAATTAATGCCCCTGCTGGAGCCAACAATAAATCGTGCTCGTGAAGAAGTGGTTATCGTGTCTTCTTACTTTATTCCCGGCAAGGAGGGGGTGAAGCTAATTAGACGTTTACGCAATAAAGGAATCACGGTACGGGTGATCACCAACTCGATTACTGCAACCGACGTATTTCCCGTGCATGCCAACTATGCCAAATATCGCAAAAAGTTGTTGAGGATGGGCGTAGAGTTATACGAGATTAAATCCGATGCGCCGATATGGTCCAAGAAAGATCAAAGACGAAAGCGAAAGAAGGAGACTGGTATCGGCAGTGTTTCTCGCTCCAGTCTACATACCAAGGCGTTTATATTTGACCGGAAGCATATTTTTATCGGCTCGTTAAACCTAGATCCGCGATCTATCGAGATCAATACAGAGATTGGATTGCTGATAGAAAGCGAGTCGTTGGCAACGGATACAATCCGCAGGCTTGACGCGAAGCTTCCAGTCAATGCATATCGCCTCGAACTCAAGAGCATAGATCCTGATGATCCGATAGCGGGTGATCGAATCGAGTGGGTGACCACGGAGAATGGTAAAGAAGTTCGTTATCGGAGCGAGCCCTTTGTAAGCCCCCTTCATCAGGTAGTGATGTGGTTCGTTTCCTTGCCACCCTTCGAAAGCCAATTCTGAATTCTGTTGAAAATAACCTGACAGAATTACTCAGATATTAGTTCCAATTCTGCCCGTATCGTTGTTGCCATTTGTGCACTAAATTGATGCAGGTCAACTCCCGTATCCACTGCTTGGAGTAGCTTGTGCGCATGTGTGCGGTACCGGAGAATCAGGGTTGCCATCAGTAAGTCGCAGGCAGTTCCTCAGGGGTGATCTTCGCGGTCAAAGCGGAGTATTGAGACCACCTTGGTCCATCGAAAGCTCAGAATTTCTCAATGCCTGCACCCGCTGTGAAGACTGCATCAGCGCCTGCCCTGAGTCCATATTGGAAAAAGCTGACGGCGGTTATCCCCAGGTAAATTTCCATCGAGGTGAATGTACATTCTGTGCAGCCTGCGCCGAAAGTTGTCCCGCTGGCGCCTTGAATACCAATCAATCTGAGCCCTGGCAGTTTGCCGCTGTAATTAGCGACGCCTGTCTGGCCAAACGCGGCATCGTCTGCTCAAGTTGTGGTGAACAGTGTGAAGCTGAAGCACTGCAAATGAAAATGGCCGCCGGTGGCGTTGCTTTACCCCAGGTTTCCATAAAAAGCTGCAATGGCTGCGGTGCATGCGTAGGTGTGTGCCCGGTTAACGCCATTGTGATTCAGGACTTGAACCAATAGGAGAGTTTGATGACAACGGTAGCGAATCCATCAACGAATGAGGCGACGATATGTGGCGTTCTGGTCCACAGTCGACCTGAGAACATGGACGTTGTCAGCGAACGCTTGACGAGATTACCCGGTGTTGAAATCCACGGGAATTCTGATGATGGCAGGTTGGTTGTGACTGTCGAAGGAGAAGACCAGGGACTTACTGGCGACACCGTTATGCAAATACAGAATGTAGAAGGCGTAGTTTCAGCATCACTTGTTTATCATTTTTCCGGCGAAATAGAGGATACAGAAGAGGAGGTTTCACAATGAAACTGACGAGACGTGAATTTATAAAGACCAATGCCGTGGCCGCAACTGCAACTGCCGCCGGTGTCACAATACCGGGCGTGAAAGAGGCGCTTGCCGCAAAACGAGACATAATTCGCTGGGACAAAGCAGCCTGCCGCTATTGTGGTACCGGTTGTAGCGTTCTTGTCGGTACCCAGAAAGGTCGTGTCGTGGCTTCCCAGGGTGATCCGGATGCACCAGTGAATCGCGGGCTTAACTGCATTAAGGGTTACTTCCTGTCCAAGATTCTCTACGGCAAGGATCGTCTAACCAAGCCATTGCTGCGAATGAAGAATGGCAAATACAACAAGAACGGTGAGTTTACCGAGGTCTCCTGGGACACCGCCTTTGATGTAATGGCCAGAAAATGGAAACAGGCATTAAAGAAGAAAGGCCCGACTTCAGTGGGTATGTTCGGTTCCGGGCAATGGACCGTGTGGGAAGGCTATGCCGCTTCCAAGCTTTTTAAGGCTGGTTTCCGTTCAAACAATCTCGATCCCAATGCACGTCACTGTATGGCCTCGGCCGTGGGTGCCTTCATGCGCGGGTTTGGCGCGGATGAGCCGATGGGTTGTTACGACGATCTGGAGCATGCGGATGCTTTCGTGCTCTGGGGTGCCAACATGGCGGAGATGCACCCGATTCTCTGGTCGCGCCTGAGTGATACGCGTTTGACCAAACCGGGATGTGAAGTGCACGTGTTGTCGACCTTCAAGAATCGCTGCTTTGAATTAGCGGATAACGGCATGGTATTCACACCTCATGCCGATCTGGCGATACTTAATTATATAGCCAACTACATTATCCAGAACAAAGCCTACAACAAGGACTTTATCGGCAAGCACGTTAACTTCACCAAGACGGCTACCGACATCGGTTATGGCCTGCGTCCAGAACACGCATTGGAGAAGAAAGCCAAGAATCCGGGCAAGGGTAAGCTCTCGAAGATCAGTTTCGAGGAATATGCCAAATCGTTAGAGCCCTATACGCTTGATTACGCTTCCAAGCTTAGCGGTGTTCCCAAGAAACAATTACTGCGTTTGGCAAAGGTCTATGCCGATCCGAAGAAGAAGGTATCTTCCTACTGGACCATGGGCTTCAATCAGCACACTCGCGGTGTTTGGGTGAACGGCCTCTTGTATAACGTTCACTTGCTCATGGGCAAGATTTCCGAGCCTGGCAACAGCCCATTCTCACTGACTGGTCAGCCTTCTGCTTGTGGTACGGCGCGTGAAGTTGGCACCTTTGCCCATCGCCTGCCGGCCGACCTGGTGGTCAAGAAGAAAGCGCATCGTGATTTCTCCGAGAAAATCTGGAAGCTGCCTGCCGGCACGATTCCGGGTAAGCCCGGGTATCACGCGGTGTTACAGAATCGCATGCTCAAGGATGGGAAGCTCAATGCCTATTGGGTGATGTGTAACAACAATATGCAAGCAGCACCTAATATGAACGAAGAGGGTCTCCCGGGTTATCGGAATCCCGAGAACTTCATCGTTGTTTCTGATCCCTACCCAACGGTAACCGCAATGGCGGCAGACCTTATTTTGCCAACAGCAATGTGGGTCGAAAAGGAAGGTGCCTACGGTAACGCCGAACGACGTACCCAGTTCTGGCGCCAGCAGACAAAGGGACCTGGTGAGTCGAAATCAGACCTTTGGCAGTTGGTTGAGTTTTCCAAACGTTTCAAGGTGGAAGAAGTCTGGCCGGAAAAACTGATCGCCAAGAAACCGCAGTATCGCGGCAAGACCTTGTACGACGTTCTGTTCCGCAACGGTCAGGTTGACAAGTATGGTGCTCGATACGTTAGGGACAGCAAGGGCAATATTTACCAGAACGACGAAATGGAATATTTCGGTTTCTATATTCAGAAAGGGCTGTACGAAGAATATCGGCAGTTCGGTCTGAAGGGACCGAAGAAGGGCCATGAGCTGGCGAAATTTGATCACTATCATAAAGTGCGCGGACTTCGTTGGCCGGTGATTAACGGTAAGGAAACCCTGTGGCGTTATCGCGAGGGCTATGATCCGTTGGTCAAGAAGGGTAAAGGTGTTGAGTTCTACGGCAAACCGGATGGTCGCGCCAATATAATCTTTGCGCCATATGAGCCACCGGCAGAATCGCCGGACAAGAACTACGACCTGTGGTTGTCGACCGGACGTGTGCTGGAGCACTGGCACTCGGGATCGATGACTCGTCGTGTGCCGGAGTTGTATCGGGCATTCCCGGACGCGGTCGTATACATGCATCCCGATGATGCCAAGAAGCGAGGGCTTCGCCGTGGCATGGTAGCCAAGGTGCAAAGTCGACGTGGTGAGATCAGTCTTCGTGTAGAAACCCGCGGTAGAAACCGTGTACCCGAAGGGCTGGTGTTTATCCCTTGGTTCGATGCAGGCCGTCTGGTCAATAAGCTTACGCTGGACGCTACCGATCCGCTTTCGAAGGAAACGGATTACAAGAAGTGTGCAGTGAAGGTAGTGCGCGCGTAGGTCTGTATTCGTGGGCAATCTCGCTGAAAAGCTGAAAACACCCGTCAGTCGCCGACGGTTTTTGATCGACACATCCCAAACCGTCGGTGGCGTGGCATTGATAGGCCTGGGCCTGGGCCACTACGCCCGGTCGCAGGCGTCATTGCCGGCGCACGCGATTCGGCCGCCGGGTGCGTTGGCAGAGAAGGATTTTCTGGCTGCCTGCGTGCGTTGCGGTCTGTGTGTGCGAGACTGCCCGTACGACACACTCAAGCTGGCCAGCTTGGGTAGCGATGTGGCCACCGGTTCGCCATATTTCGAGGCGCGCAAGGTGCCGTGCGAGATGTGTGAAGACATTCCTTGTGTGAATGCCTGTCCCACCGGTGCGCTGGATAAAGAGCTCACCAACATCAATGACTCGCGCATGGGGCTTGCAGTGCTGGTCGATCAGGAAACCTGCCTCAACTTTCAGGGTTTGCGCTGTGATGTCTGTTATCGCGTTTGCCCCGTTATCGACAAAGCCATCACACTGGATGTTCGACACAACCCACGTACCGGCAAGCATGCAATGTTTATCCCGATAGTCCACTCGGATCACTGTACTGGTTGTGGCAAGTGTGAACGGTCTTGCGTCCTGGAAGAGGCAGCAATCAAGGTATTTCCGTATCGCATGGCCAAGGGTGATCCCGGGCATCACTATCGGCTTGGCTGGGAAGAGAAAGAGAAAGCTGGCGAGAGCCTTGTTACACCAGATGTCGAGCATGAGTACACCCTGCCCGAGGGTTATGAATACGAGCATGGTGGTCGCGGGCTAATTAAACAGAAACCGGAGGCTTCGCAATGACCGAACGACTCCGACCCGGATCACGTGCCCGTGAACAGAACGGCTGGTTAATGGCGCATCGTTGGTTGATCGCCAGGCGCGTCAGTCAGCTAACGATCCTCTCGCTGTTTCTGCTTGGTCCACTGGCCAGTATCTGGATTATTAAGGGTAATCTGACTTCCAGCCTGACGCTGGATGTGTTGCCGCTAACCGATCCGTACATTCTTTTGCAGTCTGTCTTTGCCGGTCATGTACCAGTCACGACCGCGCTAATAGGCGCCGCCATTGTCCTTGCGTTTTATGCGCTGGTCGGCGGTCGCGTGTATTGCTCCTGGGTGTGCCCGGTAAACATTGTGACCGATGCCGCCGCCTGGCTGCGGATTCGTCTCGGATTTAAAGGCAGTGGTACGCGTCTTCGTCGCGTCACACGATACTGGATACTGGGTGCTACGTTGTTGATTTCAATGATTACCGGCACCATCGTTTGGGAATTCATCAATCCGGTCTCAATGTTCCATCGTGGTCTCATCTTTGGTGCGGGCCTCGCCTGGACAATCGTGCTGGCCGTGTTTCTGCTGGACTTGTTTATTAGCCGGAATGGCTGGTGCGGCCACCTTTGCCCAGTCGGCGCATTTTATAGCCTGCTCGGCAAGACCAGCATCATACGAATGCGTGCCGATGCAAGAAATCAATGTGATGATTGTATGGACTGTTTCGAGATCTGTCCGGAGCCGCAGGTGATTACACCTGCGTTGCGGGGCGAGGAAAAAGGTGTTGGACCGGTCATTCTGTCGATCAATTGTACTAATTGTGGGCGTTGCATCGACGTCTGCAGTAAAGACGTTTTCAAATTTGGTACTCGTTTTAATAATTCCACACCAACCGGTGTATTGAGAGGGACGGAGGTTGCATCATGAATAAGCTGAAACTACCAACAATGGCATTGCTTCTGGCTACCATGGGAATGTTAATAAACCCCGTACTTGCTGCCGAACCAGTGTCTTCTTTACGTGGAGGTAAAGCGCTGGACGGTGCTTCGACCAAACCCGCGATGCAGAAATGGCAAAGTGAACGTGAGCCGATCGCGCGCGATTACGTGCATCAGCCGCCACTGATTCCACACAAGATCACCGGCTATCGCGTTGATCTGAAATCCAACAAGTGTCTGACCTGCCACTCCTGGGCCAACTACCGGGAAGCCGGGGCAACCAAGATCAGTCAAACCCATTTCTCCGACAGAGAGGGGAACGATTTGTCGAATGTGTCCGCAAGGCGCTATTTCTGTAACCAGTGTCATGTACCGCAGGCGGATGCCAAGCCCCTGGTTGAAAACACGTTCGCGCCGGTCCGGGCCATTCGCCAGCGCAAGTAAAGGCAGGTGAATTTGTAACCGGTTGTGAGGGTATTGTCGTGAGGCTTACACGGATACCTTAAGTAACTGCAAACCGTCCTGATGACGAAAGAGAGAGCAGCCATGTCCGATACAGAGAACAAAGTTACGGGACAAATTGGGGAGCGTCGACAATGAAAGCCTTCATACAAAAATTATGGGAACTTTTAAAAGCACCTACTGCCAAATATTCATTGGGCACGCTTCTGGGATCCGGAATCATTGCCGGTGTCGTATTATGGGGTGGTTTTAACTGGGCACTGGAAGCAACCAATACAGAGACATTTTGTATCTCTTGTCATGAAATGGAAGAGAACGTGTTTGTCGAATATCAGGACACCATTCACTACAACAATCGTAGCGGTGTCAGAGCCACTTGCCCGGATTGCCACGTACCAAAAGAGTGGCACTGGAAGGTGCTACGCAAGATCAAGGCAACCAACGAGCTGTTCCACAAAGCCCTGGGAAGTGTCAGCACACCGGAGAAATTCGAGGCCAAACGCTTGAAATTGGCACGCAAGGTATGGCACGAGATGAAGGACACGGATTCGCGCGAATGCCGAAACTGTCATGACTATGAGTCGATGGATTATTCAGCGCAAGGCCGGCGAGCCATCAAGCAACACACGGATGGCTTTGACAAAGGCAAGACCTGTATCGACTGCCACAAGGGTGTCGCCCATTCATTGCCGACGATGTATGAAGAGGATCCCAGCGCAGCCATGGGGCCGGCAGAATAACAGTTATGACTTATACAACTTTTTCGTCGGGAGCATGAGATGAGCCTGATAGATCCATTTGGAAGGAAGATTGAATACATAAGGCTGTCGGTCATCGACCGTTGTGATCTGCGATGCACTTATTGTCTGCCAAAGGGCTATAAGGATTTTGGTGACCCGGACGAATGGCTAAGCTTCGATGAAATCGAACGGGTAATTTCGGCCTTCTCAGATCTTGGTGTTGCCAAAGTGCGGATTACCGGCGGTGAGCCATTGTTGCGGAAGAACCTGCCGGTTTTGGCCAAGCAACTGTCAGCAATCCCTGGGATAGATGACCTGTCCTTAAGCACAAATGCGGTCAAGCTTGCGAAATCCGCGAGCGCATTGTGGGAGGCCGGCGTCAGCCGTATCAACGTGGGACTGGATTCTCTCGATCCGGATTGTTATCGAGCCATATCCGGTGGGCTTCTCCATAAAGCGCTTGATGGTATTTGTGCCGCCAAGGAAGCGGGGTTTGATCCGATCAAGATCAACATGGTGTTGATGAAAGGCATCAACGATGCCCATGTAGATGAAATGGTCGATTATTGTATTGAGAACGGGTTTACCTTGCGTCTGATCGAAACCATGCCAATGGGTAGTACAGGCCGTGGTGCCAACGAACAATATATTGATTTGCAGACAGTGAGGCAGCGACTTCAAGGTCGTTATGACCTGGTACCGGGATTGACGCACGGGGCAGGGCCGGCCCGTTACTACAATGTCGTTGGCACCACCGCAAAAATTGGTTTTATTACTCCAATCTCGCAGCATTTTTGTGAATCGTGTAATCGAGTGAGGTTGTCAGCAGAGGGAACGATTTATCTTTGTCTTGGGCAAAATGACAAAGTAGAGCTAAGACCTCTATTGCGCCAAGGCGTCAGCGATGACGGATTGCGCGAGGCAATTATTGACGCCATCGCTCGCAAACCGGAAAGGCACGAATTCCGTGAAAAGCCGGACCAGGTTGTGCGCTTCATGTCTATGACTGGTGGATAAATCAGTACTAACAAGAATTCGACCATGGCAGTATCAGGGTTGATGAATTAATCTCGGACCCGCCCCACGCAACCATGGAAGCGCTCGTCGTATCACCGTACGTTCTCGCTGCTCTCTTTTTTGTTGTCGCGTTCTTGTATTCCTCTGTCGGACTGGGCGGAGGCTCTTCCTATACCGCTTTGTTGGCAATCTTTGGTGCGAATCCTGTTGCCATCCCGTCAGTGTCATTGACCCTGAATGCGCTGGTGACAAGTATCGGCAGCTTCAATTTCATCCGTGGAGGCCATGCTCGGTTAAATCTCATCGGGCCATTCTTAATTGGTTCCATACCAATGGCTTTCGTCGGCGGCATGATCGCATTGCCAGCCAGGTGGTTTTACGTACTACTGCTCGCAAGCCTGATAATTGTCGCGCTGCGAATCTATGCGCCAGGGGAGACAGCGCTTCGTGTCCGCATGTTGCCTGCGCAGAAATTGTTGGCTTCTTTGCTGATCGGTGGGGGTCTCGGTTTTCTTGCGGGCGCCGTCGGTATTGGGGGTGGAATTTATCTCGTGCCGCTGGTGATCCTGCTGGGTCTTGGTAATGCCAAGGAGGCGGCAGCCTGCGGTGCGGTTTTTATCTGGGTGAATTCGGTTACCAGAATCGCGGCCAGGGTGGTGGCGGAACGCTATGAACCGGAACTGTTGTTACCGATAGCGGTGGCGGTGATTGCCGGCGCCATTCTGGGATCCCGAATAGGCGCCGGAAAGGCATCACCAAGGAAAATGGAAAAAGTGCTTGGCCTCGTGATTATTGTTGCCGTTATTTTGCTCGCGAGAAAAACCTGGTTGTTGTTTTAGCTAGCAATATCAGATTACTTATCAAACGGCTTGGTCAATTTGCGTACGATATTGTATTCGGCATCACTGGTACTGGCGAAACCGTCATACTTCTTGTCTAGTGCCTTGATAACCTTTAAGTGTTCCGGATTTTTAGGATTCAAATCCAGAAATGCCTTTTCGAGTTTTGCCAGCGTGGTGTTATCCACGTTTTTACTGGCAGCAATATTGTAAGGTGGCAGATCCGGCGTCGCATAAAGTATACGAATACCTTTTCCTTCCCATTTGTACGCCATGGTGTCTTTCAGGATACCGGCATCAAAATCACCATTCATTACTGCACGCACAATATTGTCGTAGTGACCGATGAATTTGTATTCACCGAGCTTCTCCAGAGGCATACCGGCACCAACTACCGTCGCGCGTTGTAGTAGCGCTTTTTTATCACCAAATGCGAAGCTCTTGCCGGACAGCTGTTTGACTGACTTGATTGGGCTGCCTTCTTTCACCACAATCATCAGCTTGAATGAGGCCTTGCCCTTGGTAACGGTCTTGACGATCAGTTTAGCGTTACCCTTTTCATGGGCTCGTAGGTAGGCAACAGGGGTTAAATAAGACAGGTCGACACTTCCCTTCGCAGTGTTATCAATGGCATCACCCATATTGGGGGACAGTTTTAACGTCACCGGGCGGTCTAGCGTACTGGATAAGTAATTGGTCAATGGCGTTAGTCGCTTGTGCATCACCGCGGGAATATCCATAGCGACTGAGCCGAACAATAGTTCCTTTTTATTGCTATCAGCCGAGGCGCTCATGGCGTAAAGAGCTGCTGCCAGAACGGGTGCGAGAAAGACAAGTTTTAGCCTGAATTGTTTCATTCTGTTGAACCTCTATGTCCTTTTAGTGGTAGTGAGCGAACGTTGCCGCCGGTCTTTGTTTGTATATCAGTATAGTGCGCAACCTGATTTCTGCCATTTTCTTTGCAGAAATACATTGCCACATCGGCCTGCTTGATCAAGTCGTCAATGTTCTTGATGTTCTTGTGGGGAAATGTCGAGATACCAATGCTGGCGGAAATATTGATTTCCTCACCGCCAAACTTGAATGGCTTGGAATTAATGCTTATACGTAGCTTCTCCGCCATCGCGATGGCGCTGTCTATATCCGCCCGGCGGCAAAGAACCACGAATTCCTCACCGCCCATTCGGCACAAAATATCGGTTGTGCGGGTGTTTTCCCTCAGCAATTCGGCAAATGATTCCAGGACGATATCGCCCTCAAGGTGCCCGTAGGTATCATTGATCGATTTAAACCGGTCAATATCGATTAACAAAATGCTGTTCGTGTCCCCGTGGCGTCGTGAAAGTGCAATTTCCGTTTCCACCAGGTCTCTGAAGTGTCTTCGATTAAAAAGACCGGTTAGCGGATCAGTCATCGCCAGGCGTTTGTATTCTTCGTTGACGATTTTCAATGCCCGGGATTGTGACTCCAGCTGTTTGTTTGTACTGATCAGTTTCTCGTCTGCACTCTCAACTTTTGACTGTAAGGCATCATTGGACTCATTCAGTTGACGACGCAAGCTGTTGAACCTCTTGGCGAGTGAGCCAAATTCATCCTGTGTGTGGATGGGAATGTCTCCGGTAATTTTTCCACTCGGATCAACATTGTCATTCAGTGAATCAGAAATGAGCCGTACTGGCCGGATAATAATTAGCGACAGCGCAACAAACTCAGCGATGGCAATAAGTAAGATAATCAGCGCCTCTCTAAAGATTAATCCGTATTTCTGCGACTCAAGACGCTGAATGGTGGCCCTGGTACTGAATCCCAGGGTCAATTGGCCAACTTGTTTATCGTCTATCTTGATGGCCTCTTTAAACACCACCAGGTCCTGATCCTTGTTACTTTGTTCAGGGAGTTTGCCAGACTGAGCCATGATGTTGCCTTTGGGGCCTAGTACTCTGGCGTAGCCCACGTCTTCAGATGAGCTGATCTCATCGAGAAGCAGCTGAACCGTGTGATAGTCATAACCGACAACACTGAAGGAGAGGGCTTTGGAGGTGAAGCGACTGAGATCAGTGCCACGATGTTGTATTTCGCCGAGCACGTTTTTCTTTTCTTCCTGAAGGGCCAGCCATCCACTGATCGATAGCGCGGTCAGCAGTACCGTTACCAACACCAGTACGACCTTCTGACGAATGCCAAAGCGAAATATCAGTGGGAATTTTTCAAGTTTCAAAGCGATTATTTCTTCCAGATTTTTATCAGTTTTAGTAATTCGTGAATCTGTCCGGACGTATTCGCGGGTTTGCCCTAAGTCACCCAGATGGCAATTTGGTGCCACAGAGCGACACCTCGACATGACGGCTAATCTCCCGACAGCAGTTTTCAGCCAATTCGAGCGAGAAATCCCTATTTTTTCAGGTTCTACACTCAGTGAAGCCGACTTCGATGGCTCGAAAGCGGCTTCAGGATTAGAAAAGTGCAAGATATATGCCTAGGAATTGGAGAGTAGACGAGGGCAGGGTTATCTACTGTCCCATAGCAATAAAGGAGCTGACCGAAGGGATTGTCAATCCATCGGTAACCGGTGACCGTGTCGGCGATAAAACGCCTTGATCCAGAACGGGGAGGCCAGTGTTGTATAGGCAATCACGATGACCAGACCGGCGTAGATATCGGATTCATAAACATTTCCGACGCGACCGAGCTCGGCGAAGATCAGACCGACTTCACCGCGTGGCACCATGGCCATCCCGATGGCAATGCGGGCAGGAACGGCTTCGTTGATTAACCACGGACCCGCAAGCTTTCCGAGTATCGCGCCCGCAGCCAGTGTGAGGGAGAACACCCAGAAGAAAACGGAACTCCAGTCGACCTCTCGCAAGTCCAGTGACAAACCCACCATGACAAAAAAGATTGGCGTAAATAACTGAATGATGGGTTTCATTTGATCGTGCGTTTTTTGTGTAAATTCTTCATCCATGTGCAGTGCGGCACCGAAAGGAAGAAAGAAACGCCGCGACAATGCGATGCCGGCGACAAAGCCACCTAGCAGGTGCGGGGCGCCAATACTATGGGCAGTAGCCGCGAAAATTAAAACAAGTGACACCAGAAAAATTGGTATGAAACCTGGTGTACGACTTTGCAGATGAAAATGTTTGATTAGCGGGGTCAGTAATTTGGCAACGACTGGCGCCAAAATAAAAAACGTTCCGGCGTAAAGAACAATCTTGCCAGTGTTGATCAGGCTGACTGTGCCGCTTATCGAGAATTCATAAAGCACCGCCAGCAAAAAGACACCCAGCAGGTCATCAATTACCGCGGCGCCAAGAACGATTTGCCCCTCGCGACTGCGGTGTCGGCCCAGATCCGATAGTACGCGAACAGTGATGCCAATGCTGGTAGCGGTTAAGGTGCCACCAATAAACAGCGAGACCAATAAATTGAGCTCGAAGACATATCGACAAAGCACGAATCCGATTACAAAGGGAAGAACAAAACCTGCAAGTGCTACCACGACCGCGCGTGGACCGGCTTTAACCAATCGTTCGATATCGGTTTCAAGTCCGACTTCAAAAAGCAGCAGGATGATGCCGATCTCGGCAAGCAGCTTCAGCGCTTCGTTTGGGGTGATCCAGCCAAGTAGCGAAGGGCCAAGTAGTATTCCAGCACACAGCTCACCAATAATAGACGGCGCATTGAAGCGCGTTGCGATTTCGGCGAATAGCCTGGCCGTGAGCAGTATCGCTGCAATTTGCAGTAAAAGGATGTGTGTCGACATGGACTATCTGCTCATGAATAGGGCCTCTGCTTCACCAATTTGGCATAGCCTTGACCAAAAAGGAACTGTGAACACAGTGGATTTTCTATGATCTGTTCACCTGTTTGACCCCGGTCAAACTGGTTCCTTTGATGGATAGATAGAGTGTCCATATAAGGCTAGCTATGACGAAAGATGAATCCACATACAGCACGGCTCGTGAAATGGCCGGGCGACAACGTGATATCTCGGTTTCTGAGTTCTTTCTCAAAAACCGCCACCTGCTTGGTTTCGATTCTCCCTCTAAAGCGCTGCTCACCACGGTTAAAGAAGCGGTTGATAACGCGCTGGATGCGTGTGAGGAAGCCGGGGTGTTACCGGATATCAAAGTCGAAGTATTTGATGATGGTGACAACATCTTCAGGGTGGTGGTCGAAGACAATGGCCCCGGGATCCTGGAAAACCAGATTGCGCGGATTTTCGGGAAACTTCTCTATGGCTCCAAGTTTCATAAGCTGAGTCAGTCGCGCGGTCAGCAAGGCATGGGGATCTCCGCCGCGGGCATGTATGCCCAACTTACTACGGGAAAGTCTTTACATGTCATCAGTCGCGTTAAAGGCCAAAAGATGGCCTCCGAGCTCTTTGTCTCCATCGATACTGCGAAGAATCGACCGGAGCTACATGGAAAGAAAAAAGTTAAGTGGGATCGCCACCCACACGGCACACGTGTGGAAGCCGAAATGGAGGGACGTTACCAGAAAGGTCTCCATTCCATTGACATGTATCTTAAGCAAACGGCCATTGCCACTCCGTACGCTACATTCCATTACAGGGGACCGCGTGGCGAAGAAGTAGTCTATAAAAGCAGTAGCCGGGAACTACCTCCACAACCGGTAGAAATCAAACCACACCCGCGCGGTGTTGAATTGGGAAGACTTATCCAAATGCTGAATCACTCCAGCAGTCGGACCCTGCTGCAGTTTCTGGAGAGTGAATTCTCACGCGTGGGACGCAAGACAGCTCGGGAGATCGTGAGGCACGCCGGGCGAAACCTGACAGAGCGATCTTTGCCAAAGCGCATTGCTCACGTGCAGGCGAATGCCTTGTATCGCGCAATCAAGAAGGTGCCGGTGTCTGCACCACGAACCGATTGCATCGTACCGATTGGCGAGAAGAGGCTTTATGAAGGTATGCATAAGGAAATCGATGCTGATTTCTACGTCGTCAAGACACGACCTCCAGCTGTATATCGCGGAAATCCCTTTCAGATAGAGGTGGGGATAGCCTACGGTCATCCCGGCGGTAGTGGGTTGGAGGTGGACGAAGGTGGTCGAATAAAAAAGAAGGCACATCACGAGCGCGAGGTATCCGAGGCGTTGGTATTGCACGCAGATGAACCTGCCCACCTGCTACGCTTCGCCAATCGGGTTCCGTTGCTTTACGAGCAGGGCGGCTGTGCTGTCACAAAGGCCGTGTTGCAGACTAACTGGCGGTCTTACGGTCTGCAGCAGCCTAAAGGTGCGCTACCAATCGCACCCATGGTGATTCTGGTTCACGTGGCGTCAGTCTGGGTGCCGTTTACCTCGGAAGCGAAGGAAGCCATCGCTCCTTATCCCGAGATCGTTAAGGAGTTAAAACTTGGGTTACAGGCGTGTGCCCGGCAGCTAACCGAACACTTGCACCAGGAAAGCCGGCTTAAGCGGGAGTATGAAAAACGTTCACACATCGAGAAATACCTGCCACATGTGGGAATCGCATTACAGGAGATACTTAATTTAAGCGATGATCAAAGAGAGGAGTCAGTAGACAAACTGGATAAAGTGTTACACGAGACCAGGAAGTTGCAATGACAGGTGTAGAAAAAAATGCAGCGAGCAACTCTCTAACACAACAGGAGCTGGACGAGTTAACACTTCGTCTGATTGACGCGGTTGCCACAACGATTCGAAGGAGTATAGAAAAAGGCGAGTTACCTCATATCGAGTTACCGGTGCGTAGTCTGGCCAACGTGAATTACGATGCGGAGCGTGGTTATTTCGAACTGGGGGAAGCGCTAAAGACTCGCACATTAACTGTCAACACAGTCCGTTCGTTTGCTCAAACACTGCGGCTAATGGCGGCATCCCGGCAAATGGTGCAAAGCAACGATTTTGCCACCAAACGCGAGGCTTATTATATAAGCAAGAACTGGGGTGATTGTCGCTTTGATGCGCAGACAGAGTCAGATGCCATTATGGATGACATAGAGGCTTTGGCGTCACTACATGGATTGTCTCGCGAACAGTTGCGATTCTATCCTGAATCTCACGGTGGGTCGGTATCTGGCCCGTTGACGGTGATCGACACAGATCCTGAAACTGAAAGGGAGCTCGAAATTGACTGTGCCAACCTCGGCAGTGGTGCTTACAGCATCCCCCGGTCGGTTGAGCAGTTAAGTTTTCGTACCAACGCAGATTTTGTTCTGGCGATCGAGACCGGCGGTATGTTTCAGCGGTTAAATAATCATCGATTCTGGAAGAAAGCGAATTGTATTCTGGTCGAAATGGGCGGCGTACCGACGCGCGCGACCCGGCGATTTATTCGGCGTCTCACGGATGATACAGACATCCCGGTCTATTGTTTTGTCGATTGTGATCCCTATGGTTTCGCCAATATCTATCGCACACTAAAAGTCGGCTCGGGCAATGCCGCACATATCAATCAGTTTTTCTGTGTGCCGCGTGCTCAATATCTGGGCATAACGCCAAACGACATAATTGACTACAAGCTGGAGGATGCAACGCATCCGTTGACCAAGACCGATATCAAGCGCGCCAGAGACGCCATAAAGAATGATCCGTTTTTTGCTTCCCATCCCCGCTGGATCACCGCAATCGAGCAGCTACTCAGCATGGGTGTTCGTGCTGAGCAACAAGCGCTAGCCAAGTGGGGGCTAAACTATGTCATCGATGACTATTTGCCCCGCAAGTTGGAAGACAAAGACAGTTTTCTTCCTTAGCCACTAAGTTTGAACCAGGGCTAGCGTATCTCGTCCTGACTGTATTTCTTTTCCAGAATAGTTGGTTTGATCAGGGCATAACCCTGCGTCTGCCAATGCACAAGTTCATTAAAGGCCGATGGAACGACTTGCACGAAATCCTGGTAGTCCTTCGCTTTGTAGCCAAAGTCCTCTGACGCTAATGCACAGACTTTAAACTCCACGCCGAGATTCGAGTAGTAGCGCATTCGGTCAACAGCTGTCTTGTATTTAGCGTAATTTTTCTTGGCCAATGTCACAATCTCGGTACCATGCACGACGACTTTTATTTTGAGGTCCTCGGGCATAAGGTCGTAAGGCGATTCAGATAGCGGATTGACGAACGAGCGAACCCAATAAAGCGCGCTGTTAATGTCTGACGGCTCGTTAAAATAGAATTCGTAAACGACTTTTTGTGCCGTGTAGGGCGTTTGTACGATTGAGCCGGCAAAGCAAGTCAGCGTGGACAGGGACAACAGAAAGACGAGTATAGACGATCTCATGATTACCCCCTTGCGAGATCAGAGTCACCGCAATTGGTAGATAACATCGAGTGTACTCTTGGCAGCTTTACAAGACATATCTCAAATTCCACATATATAAGAATAGAATATTGAAGGAACGTCCTGTTTTAAAAGGTTTTCCTGGGAGTAAGCTCGTCGAATTCCCGCGTTGTTTATATGGTGAAGCAGCGTTGATATCGCTAGATGTTAGGTTGATACTAATTAAAAGCAGGCCGCTCAATACGATTGCTGTTTTTAGTCACTGCGGCCTGTAGCAAATCACTTCATAACTTCTTTGATCGCACGACAGGAGGTTAGATATGCAAGATCAACCCGACGCTCCTCAATCCATGGAAGAAGTACTGCATCCCGGATCAGATGCCAGTAATGTACAACCCGGTTTCCCAAATGCGCCAATCGGATGGCGCAGCGAAAATGCCATCGAAATAGCGCAGACGGAAAATATTGAATTATCCGTCGATCACTGGGAAACGATCCGTTTGCTGCAGAAGTACTATGGTGCTAACTCGGAATCCCGTATCAACGCGCGTGAGTTGCACGATGCGCTAGACGAGAAATTTCATAGCAGAGGCGGTCTCCGTTATTTATATCAGATGTTTCCCGGTGGGCCCGTTGCACAAGGTTGCCGACTGGCAGGATTAAAGGCACCTGCTGGTACAACAGATACGGGTTTCGGAAGCGTCGTCTGACATAGTGTTTGACGCGGCCACCATGGCCAGGTGCCGGTGATGACTTTTCAGGTGGTGCTATCTCCCAGTGGCCGAACGATTGCTGTCGAGGCAAATGAAACAATCCTTGAAGCAGCGTTACGCGAAGGCCACTCGGTAAATTACCACTGTGCCAATGGCTCGTGTGGTGATTGCCGGGCTCGTATACTCGACGGCAAAGTCGCCGACCATCGGCACCATGACTATTCGTTCAAGGGTCAAGAGCGCCAGCAGGCAATGTTGCTAATGTGCCGGGCAGTACCGGCCAGTGACATGATGATCGAGGTGAAAGAAGCAGTCTCGGTCGATGACATTCCACTCCAGAAAATAACGACGATAGTAGCCGGTCGAAATTTTCTGTCGGACGATATTGTTGAATTGCAGCTGCGCACTCCACGCTCACAGACTTTACGTTTTATGGCAGGTCAGCACGTGAGACTTCAGGTCAACGGTCTGGCATCACGTAACAAGTCTATTGCCAGCTGTCCGTGTAATGGTCGGGATCTCCGGTTTCACATTCGCCGCTCGCCCGACGATCCTGTTGCAGGCTACGTATTTGATAGCTTGCGACTACGCGATCAAGTAGTGGTGGAGGGGCCTTTTGGTGATTTCATTCTTGATGAGAAGAGTATTAGTAAAGTCGTTCTGATAGCTTTCGAGACAGGATTTGCCGCGATCAAGAGTCTGATTGAACATGCAATATCGCTGGATCATAACGGATCAATCCAGCTTATCTGGATCGCACGGGATGCAGGAGGGCATTACCTGGAAAATCAATGCCGGGCCTGGCGAGATGCATTGGATAATTTTGACTTTAGTCTGGTCAGGGCCTCTCGAATAGAGGGAAAAAATGGTTTCGATTCAGCTGCCGTTAAGCAACTCGTTGAGAAAATACTATTGTCGGTGGATGGTAGTTCAGGAATTGATCTCTATGTATCAATACCAGGGGAATTCCACGACGCGTTAAAAGTCGCAGTTGAAAAGCAGATGCTATCCGACATACGGATCTTTCGTGATGACGCGAAATTGTATTAACTATTGCTAGTCTTTAATTATCAAGAAGAGGGGAATGACATGGGTAAAATGACAGCTGCTCTATTAGGAGCACTATTGTTGGTCGGCGGTACAGGTGTGGTTTCAGCAGAATACGGTGATCGTGATCGGCACATGGGGATGCACGAGAGACACCATGGAAAGGGGTATCACCATGACGGTCACCGCGATTATGGGCCTC
>CAJICK010000021.1_pt1 | contig 24111 bp, 18 predicted proteins | sample 9199621 | NCBI WGS metagenome assembly CAJICK01 (sample SAMEA7708342, study PRJEB35096) | sediment metagenome | biome: marine neritic benthic zone biome [ENVO:01000025]; feature: sediment [ENVO:00002007]; material: shallow marine sediment [ENVO:03000034] sea grass bed [ENVO_01000059] ... | reverse complement strand
ATAACATCCTCGATCCAGACAAAACTGTTGGTACGAACCTCAACCGTTACGTGTGAACGTTGGTTGTGCGCACCGTAATCGGAAATCTCTTTAGAGCATGGGCACAAGCTGGTAACGGGAACCACGACTTTAATGCCAACAATGGTCTTATTGCTCTGTACGTCACCGATCAGACTGACTTCATAATCCATCAGGCTTCGTACGCCGGAGACCGGGGCCGATTTGTTAACGAAGTAGGGGAAGTGCATTTCGATGTGGCCGCGGTCGGCTTCAAGGCGCTCGCGCATCTCCATCAGCATATCGGTGAAGGATTCAACCGAAATCTCGTATTCGTGGTTGTTCAAGATGTCGACGAAGCGCGACATATGGGTGCCCTTGAAGTTGTGAGGCAGTTCCACGTACATATTGAACCGGGCAATAGTGTGCTGTTCACCCTGACTGCGGTCTTTTACTCGCACCGGGTGGCGAATGTCCTTGATACCGACCTTGTCGATGGGGATATGCCGGGTGTCCGGCGCATTCTGTACGTCAGCGATACAGGCAGCGGTTTTCGCTTTGCTGCTAGTGCTCATTCTGTTCTCTCTTCTTGGAAATCGACGTGCTGGTTAATACTTGACTGGAAAACTCAAGTTTATGCGGATCCAGGTACCGCGGCAAGTTCAGGTGGCGCGGCGCGGCGAATGTTACGCCGGATTCCCTCGGCATCCAAGCCGAAATCAGCCAGGATTTCTGCTCGAGTCCCCTGTTGCGGGAAGCTATCCGGTAATCCCAGGTGCAGGATTGGAATATCGATTCCCGCCTGATTCAGATATTCGCTAACCGCAGAACCCGCGCCACCGGCAATACTGTTTTCTTCGACAGTGACGATTAGTCCATGATTGGCCGCTATCTCCTTTACTACGTCCTCATCAAGCGGCTTCACAAAACGCATATTCACCATGGTGGCGTTTATCGACTCGGCTGCTTCCTCGGCAGGTGCCACCATGCTGCCAAAGGCCAGGATGGCTATTTGCTTGCCCTGACGACGGACCTCTGCCTTGCCGACGGGAAGTGCGTCCAGGGATGGTTTAACTGCCACACCGGGGCCACCACCTCTTGGGTAACGTACCGCGCTGGGGCCGTCGAGCTGAATACCGGTCACCAGCATCCGCCGGCATTCGTTTTCATCGGCCGGTGCCATTATCGTAATGTTTGGCAGGCATCGCAGGTAACTCAGGTCAAAATCACCGCAATGGGTTGCTCCATCTGCTCCGACGATACCGGCGCGGTCAATCGCCATCAGCACCGGCAGGTTCTGTAGGCAGATATCGTGAATGACCTGGTCGTAGGCTCTTTGTAGGAACGTAGAATAAATGGCGACTACGGGCTTCAGGTCTTCACAGGCCAGACCGGCGGCAAAAGTCAGCGCATGCTGTTCTGCAATGCCGACATCGAAATACCGTTGTGGAAACTGTTCGCGGAAGGCGACCATCCCGGATCCTTCGCACATCGCCGGGGTTATGGCCATCAAGCGATCATCTTCTGCCGCCATATCACAAAGCCAATCCCCAAATACCTGGGTATAGGTTTTTCCCGCAGGCTTGTTCTCGGATTTCCCGGTTGCGAGATCAAACGGGCTAACACCATGATAAGAGCAGGGATCACCTTCAGCGGGCTCGTAGCCTTTGCCCTTGCGGGTTACCACGTGAAGGAAACGAGGGCCCTTTAGTTTGCGCATATTGCGTAGCGTGCGTACCAGGGCCGGGATATCGTGACCGTCGATCGGGCCAATGTAGTTAAAACCCATTTCCTCGAACAACGTACTGGGCATGATCATGCCTTTGACATGTTCCTCTGCCCGTCGTGCCAGGCGCCACATGGGCTTGACGGTACTGAGCACCTGTTTACTGCCTTCGCGCATGCTCGAGTAAAAACGGCCTGAAAGAATGCGGGCAAGATAGTTGGACATGGCTCCAACGTTGTTCGAAATCGACATATCGTTGTCGTTCAGGATTACCAGCAGATTAGCATCCATGTCACCGGCATTATTCAGTGCTTCGTAGGCCATGCCAGCAGACAGCGCACCATCACCGATGACAGCCGTTACCTGGCGCTCAGGATCGGACTTGGCAGCGGCAATGGCCATCCCCAGTGCAGCGCTGACGGAAGTGCTGGAGTGGCCAACTCCAAACGTGTCATAAGCGCTTTCTTCACGTTTGGGGAATCCCGATAGACCGCCTTTCTGACGCAGGCTTTCCATCTGGTCGCGGCGTCCGGTAAGAATTTTGTGGGCGTAGGTCTGGTGACCAACATCCCAGACCAGACGATCATCCGGTGTATTAAATACATAATGCAGGGCGATAGACAGTTCGACCGTGCCGAGACTGGCGGCCAGGTGACCGCCTGTTTGAGAGACGCTATGGATGATGAAGCTACGGATTTCGTCGGCCAAATGATCCAGCTGGCCTTCCTTTAAGGCACGCATCTGTGCCGGCGAATCGATGGTCGCCAACAGCGGGAATTTATCTGCAATCGACATGCGTTATTGATTTCGGTGGACGATAAAATCGGCGATTTCGCCAAGAATTCGACCATTATCCCCCAACGGAGAGAGGCTTGCGAGCGCGATCTGATACAGCTCTTCCGCCTTGGAGCGAGCCGCGTCCAGACCGAGTATCGAAGGGTAGGTGGGCTTGTTTTGGGCCTGATCTGAACCCTGTGGTTTGCCCAGAGTTTCTGTGTCGGCGGTGATATCGAGAATGTCATCGACCACCTGAAATGCCAATCCGATAGCTTCACCATACTGATCCAGTGCCTCGAGTATGGCGTTATCCTGTATTTCTGCTGTGAGTGCACCGAGCATAACGGAAGCGTGTATTAACTCACCAGTTTTGCGTCGATGCATGTCTTCCAGTCTCTCAGGGCTCAGCGTTTGACCAACGGATTCGATATCAATCGCTTGTCCGCCAGCCATGCCACATGAACCGACCGCACGCGAGAGCACGCCAACCATACGCAATCTGCGATCACTGTCGATTGCCAGTGCCGGATCGTTGGCGATCAGGTCAAATGCGAGGCTCTGAAGTGCGTCACCTACCAGTAGCGCAGTGGCCTCGTCAAAGGCCTTGTGGCAAGTGGGTTTGCCTCGCCGTAAATCGTCATCATCCATGCATGGCATGTCGTCGTGCACCAGCGAGAAGCTATGAATGATTTCCACAGCGCAGGCAGGTATATCCAGCGCTTCCAGTGATGCGCCCAAACTCTCACCTGTGGCATAGACCAGGCTGGCGCGTATGCGTTTTCCACCGCTTAAAGTCGAATAACGCATGGCGGCGTGTAATTGATTGGGTAATGAATCTTCCGCGGGAAGACGAGCGATCAGGGCCTGTTCAAGGCGATCACAATAACTGCGAAGGGTGTCGGTGAGAGGGCTCAAGGGACTACGGGATGTTGTGGACCAGAAATACAGTACCGAGGTTGACTAAGTGTCCGACTCGTCGTCCATAGGTTTAACCAGAAACTCGTCGTTTTCCTTGACCAGTTTTTCTACGCGTTGCTCTGCTTCCTTCAATCCTTTTTGACAAATTCGGGTAAGCTCAACGCCTCGCTGAAACGACTGCAGGGCCTCTTCAAGGCTTTGTTCGCCACTCTCCATTTTCTCGGTGAGTTTCTCCAATTCGGCCAAAGCGGCTTCGAAATCAGGAGTGGTGTTTTTGCTCTTGGTTGTGCTCTTTTTTGGCACGAGGACTCCAACAGGCTTGAGTAAAAGGGCGGCTAACACTAACGTAGGCCCCGGAAGGGCGTCAAGAACATATATATTAAGTAGGAAGATGGCGGAAGAATCGAATGATCGGCCCAAAATCAGCGCCCTTGTTCTGGCAGGTGGTCGTGGGCGGCGAATGCAGGGCAGGGATAAGGGTCTTATATCCCTATGGGGTAAGCCTATGATCGAGCACGTGCTGAGTCGTGTCACCGATCAGGTGGATAGCACGGTGATCAGCGCCAATCGAAATAGTGAGATTTACACACAATACGGTCATCCAGTTCTGGCGGATGATATTGGTAAGGAGTGGGGCCCGTTGGCTGGTATCTATACCGCGCTTAACTTCGTCGATTGTGATTATTTGCTAGTCGTTCCTTGTGACACACCTTGCCTGCCCAGGGATTTAAGCCAGAAGATGCTGCAAGCAGTTGAGGATGGTAGCGACATTGCTATCGCCAACGATGGTGAACGAGCCCATTTTACTATTGCCCTTATGCGTTGCTCACTGGCCGGGGGTTTGCTGAACTACCTGGAAAGTGGCGAACGCAGGGTAGAGTCATGGATTCGACAGCATCGGGTATTGGAGGTGATGTTTTCCGAGGCCCCTGACGCATTTGTGAACGTGAATTCATCCGTCGATCTGGAATCACTCGAGAATAAAGGCGGATGCTAGGTGAAGAAACATCAAGCCATTGTCAGTGTTGGCTCCAATATTGATCCACAAGAAAATATATATCGGGCAGTTACACTCATTCGAAGCCAACAGGTGCTGGTTGCCGAGTCGACCATGATTCAAACCAAACCGGTTGGGATGGTTGATCAACCTGATTTTATCAATGGTGCATTGTTGATCGAAACTGATCTCGTCTACGATGAATTTAACAAATACTTAAAAGAAGTCGAGTCACAACTTCAGCGCAGAAAGAATTCGGAAAGTTTTGGACCCAGGACGATAGATCTCGATATCGTCGTTTGGGACTGCAAGATCGTTCACAATGATTTCAACCGCTATGAGCACACCCGTGTACCAGTTAGTGAATTAATAGACCGATTCGGGCTGGCAGTTGAGGAGCTGGATTCGGACGTCTAGTTCAGCGATTCTATTCTCTCCAGGCCTGCAAATTTTCTGGCGCTCATTTGGCGCCGATTCACCATAATGGTGCAATATAAAATACTCATACTCTCGCGGGTAAATTCGATATACTCCGCTTTCCGTTTACTTCGTTAATTAGCCGTAAATTATTTTCTCCGATGAGCAGCACACGATTTACCCTTGAGGTTCAACCTAAAATTCCGGAGCGCCTTGTGCGCCTGGAGGAGCTTGCCAACGACCTTTTATATAGCTGGGATAGACAGGTGCGCGGCCTGTTTTTTCGGCTTGATAGGGAGCTGTGGGAAGCGTCTAGCCACAATCCCAAACTCTTTTTGCGTCGTGTGTCACAAGAGGCGCTTGAACGAGCAGCCGAAGATCGCATCTTCATGGAAGACTACAATCGTGCGCTTACTGTCTACGATATTTATCTGAATGAGCCCATGCGCCCCGAAGTTCAGGGGCACCTCGACCCGGACAAGGACCTGGTTGCTTACTTTTGTGCTGAATTTGGCTTACATGAAAGTGTGCCGCTTTACTCTGGTGGTCTCGGAATTCTGGCTGGTGACCATTGTAAAGCCGCGAGCGACCTGACACTGCCTTTTGTTGGTGTCGGACTACTTTACCACCGTGGTTATTTTAACCAGACCATCGATGGGCAAGGGAACCAGATTGCCCATTTCACGCCAACCGATTTCAATGATCTTCCGATACAGCCAGCCCTCGACGCCAGTGGCGACGAGATTCGTGTCAGTGTCGAAATCGAGCACCGCACGGTGGAGTTAAAAGTCTGGATCGCCAAAGCGGGCCATATCAAATTGATATTGCTCGATAGCTATTTGCCAGAGAACACCGATGACGATCGCCGTATTACCTACCAGCTTTATGGCGGGGATTCGCGCATGCGCATCCAGCAGGAGATTGTTCTTGGATTAGGCGGCGTTCGGGCTTTGCGAGCGCTGGGATACCAGCCGACAGTCTGGCACATCAACGAAGGTCACGCGGCATTTCAGATCCTGGAACGGATTCGTGAACATGTTGAGCAGGGCATGGACTTTACGACGGCGCTGGAGATGATTTCCGCCCGAACAGTATTTACTACCCATACACCGGTACCAGCAGGCCACGATATTTTTGATCCTGAATTATTTACTGCCCATTTCAAGAACTATGCAGAGAAGTTAAAGATTCCGTTAGCAGATCTCATGACGATGGGTCACAGCCCGAGCAATCATGGCGGCTTCAACATGACGGCGTTGGCACTACGTGGCTCACGTTTTCACAATGGCGTTAGTGAAATCCACGGTGCTGTGGCATCACAAATGGAAGGATATATCTGGCCTCAGATCCCGCCCGATGAAAACCCGATGAGTTACGTTACCAATGGAGTCCACGTTCCGACTTTTCTGGCGAGAGAGTGGGTAAACCTGTTCGACATGCGATTTGACAGAACCTGGCGCAGTGAATTGTTGAATGATGCCTATTGGGACCGCATCGACACCATTGCCGATCAGAACTATTGGAGCGTACGGCAATCGCTGAAATCAGAATTGCTTGATGATGTACGTGACCGTGCTATCAGGCAGCATCGTCGTAATGGTTGCAGCGATGTGCAAATCGATCGACTGATTGAGCACCTTACCAGCGGTGAGACCGATATTCTGACACTTGGATTTGCCAGACGTTTTGCTACCTACAAACGTGCGCTATTGCTATTTTCGGATCCGGAGCGGCTTGCGCGTATTGTTAACGACCCGGAACGTCCGGTGTTGATCATGTTCGCCGGTAAGGCGCATCCGAGTGATGTGCCGGGCCAAGAATTGATTCGCACTATTAGTGAATACTCTCGCCAGCCAGAATTTGAAGGCAAGATTATTCTGCTCGAAGGCTATGACATCAGTCTTGCACGCAAGCTGGTCACCGGAGTCGATGTATGGCTCAACACACCAGAGTATCCGATGGAAGCCAGTGGCACTTCGGGACAAAAGGCCGGCATCAATGGCGTGGTCAATCTCAGTGTGCTTGATGGTTGGTGGGGTGAAGGCTACAACGGAGAAAACGGCTGGGCGATCACTCCTCACGGCGAACAATACGATGTTGGTTTCCGCGACAAGGAAGAGGCGCATACCTTGATGGATATACTGGAGCATGAAGTGGTTCCACTCTACTACGAGCGCAACGGTCACGGCTATTCAGAAGGCTGGGTGAACAAATCGAAGGCGTCGATGAAATCCATCTTGCCGCAGTTTAACGCCCAACGCATGGTTATGGATTACGTAACCGAATTTTATGGTCCGGCGTCACGCCAGGGCATGGAGCTGTCATCCGATAAAGGTAAGCCGGCAAAAGCGCTTGCACAATGGAAGCAAAAGGTCGCTGATGTCTGGAATGGTGTTTCCATTCGTCGCCTCGGTGATACTCCCGCGGAGATCAAGGCCGGGAATTCTCTACCTCTGAGGGTGGCTGCCAGGTTGAATGGATTGTCACCCGAAGATGTCAGAGTCGAATGTCTTGTCGGCACCCAATCGGAATTAGGCGAGCTCGAAGTTGATGCAACCTATTTCTTTACCACAACCGGCAAGAATGATGAGGGTGAAGACTTGTTTGAATTGGATCTATTACCCAGACTCTCGGGATTGCAGTACTACCAGATTCGAATGCACCCGCATCACATGCTGCAAAGCCAGCCGTATGAAACCGGGCACTTGATCTGGATTTAGCTTAGTCTGGTATCCGATTATAAACACTAAGCATGTGACGTAAGCGACCAGCCAGATCGGGTGGGAGCTGATTCCATTTAAAACGCCACTGCCAGTTTCCTTCAGTTGTGCCCGGTGTGTTCATCCGGTGTCCATCTCCAAGTTCAAGCAAATCCTGCATTGGCACAATTGCGATGCAGGCAACTGACGCCATGGCGCTTCGTACTAGCGGCCAGGGCATGGCTTCCGACGGAAAACCCAGATACTCATTCACGCGATGGCGCTCATCATCACTGAGGGCGTTGAACCACGAAACCGTGGTGTCATTATCGTGGGTGCCGGTATAAACCACGTCACCGACTTCGTGATTATATGGCACATAGGGATTTGCGTTTGATCCATCAAAGGCAAACTGCAAAATACGCATACCTGGCAGACCGAACTGATGTCGAAGCTCGGTGACCTCTTCGGTAATCAAACCAAGATCTTCTGCGACCACGGGTAGGTCGCCGAAGACATCGACCATAGCGCTGAACAATTCTTTCCCCGGTGCTTTGGTCCACTCGCCGTCGACAGCCGTTTCAGATTCTGCGGGAATGGACCAATACGCCTCGAATCCACGGAAGTGGTCGATACGCACCAGATCGTAAAGATCAAACGTTGATTGCAGTCGTTTTCGCCACCAACTAAATTGATCGCGTTGCATGTGTTGCCAATCAAACAATGGATTGCCCCAACGTTGACCGGTTTTTGAGAAGTAATCCGGCGGTACACCTGCCACCGAACGTGGATTGCCGTCTTCATCAAGATCAAATTGCTCACGTTGCGCCCAGACATCGGCGCTATCGAGAGCAACATAGATCGGCATGTCACCAAACAGCAGTACACCTTTTTTGTTGGCATATTCTTTCAGTTCGTGCCATTGGCGATAAAATATGAACTGCTCGAAACAAATCTGTTCGATACTGCTGGTCAGGCGCGTGTGGGCCTGTTGTAAGGCATCATCATCACGGTTGCGAACCGGATCTGGCCAATCGAGCCAGGACTGATGACTATTTTCTTCACGCAAAGCGACGAACAGGGCAAACTCATCCAGCCAACCGGCATGCAGTCGACGAAATTTGTCGTACTCCGCCCGTTCTTCATCAGTAGCACCGTATTCGAAACCGCGATGCGCCAGACGCAACTGCTCGACGCGGAACTGGCGAACAGAATCGGAATCTTTGCAATCGGCAGGATGCAACCAGCCGGTAGCAATCAAAGGTTCAAGGCTTATCCAGAAGGGATTCCCGGCATACACCGAAAGACTTTGATAGGGGGAGCCGTCATCGTGGGTGGGGCCATGTGGCAGTACTTGCCAAATACTTAATCCTGCACCGTGGAGGAAATCGACAAAGCGAAATGCCTCTTCACCCAGATCACCGTTTCCCAGTGCCCCCGGTAGCGAGCTTGGGTGCAACACCACGCCTGCACGGCGTTTCGCAAATACGGATTTTTCGGATGTCACGCGCCGGGCTGCCCATGTTTCATGGTACCGCCATGAGCCGGACTGCCACCGCCAAAGGAAAAGGCGTGCGATAAATATTCTGGTGGCTCTTTACCGATTATTTGATAAAGACGTGACAGGTGCATGCGGAATAGCTCATCAAAATCACTCACCGTTTCTGCCGGATTGTCGCCACCGAACCACCAGAACCAGTCCGATCCTTCGCACACAGCCAACTGTCGCTCTGCTTCCGCCAGATGTTTTTTATCCAACCCATCCTTTACAGCCTGATCAAATGCAATCTTGGCGTCGGTCAGCATTTCCCATCCACGGTTCTTGTCCGTCTCGCCGATCCACGTGGTAAATGTACCGTACACCCAGCTACCCGGTACCAGATGCGGCAAGTGATTCGCTGGTACCGCATCATCGAGACATTCGGAAAACGTGGTTAGCTTGATATCGGGATGTTCGGAAAGTTTTTCATACAGGGTACCAAGAAAATAGTAGGCATTTTCCGGATAGTATTCCCACGCGTTTTCACCATCCAGGATGATTGACACTACCGCCTTGTCCTCTTTAGCGAAACTCTCGGCAATGTTTTCCAGGTGATGCACGAGATTGGCAACAGCATCGTCCCCGTGCCAGTCTGCGTAAACAAAACCAATTTGATCCGAAAGACGATCATCACGAAAGAAGCACACAGCGTTGGAATCGGATACACGGTGTGGCTGGAACAAGTGATGGCGGTGTTCACTATCCAGTTGCTTCCCGATTTTTGCGACACTATTGTGTAATACACTTTCACCGGTGGCCGCCCAACGGAAATTGAATTCATCTAACAGTGCCATGGTGGCATCGCTGACACTGCCCTCTGACGGCCAACAACCGGCGGGCTTGAAGCCGAAATGGGATTCAAAGCACTCAATACCCCGCTGCATATGCCAACGCGATCGTGCGTCACCACCGGGGTAGGTATCTACTGCAGGTAACGGTGAATCCGGCATCGCTTCTTTGCCACATTTAATATCCAGCAATAGCGGCACAATCGGATGCGCATAAGGCGTAACTGATAATTCTACTTGCCCTGTCGTCGCAAGCGCGCGGTAACGTGGAATCAGGTTTCCCAGAATATCGCCTATAATCGCCAAAAGCTCCCGGCGTTCGTGTAGCGAAAAATGGGAGGCCTTTTTCATTAATGATTTGACGCGTTTGTCGGTACGTCGCACGGTCTCACCGATCCACGCCAGGTGATACCAGACGAGCAAGTCGGAGAGAAAATCACTACTTAGATATTCCAGCGCATGGGCTTGTTCCAGGAAACTCTTTGCCAGCTCAGTCAATCGGGCAAATGCGGGAAAGCGATGAATCATCCGTGTTTCGTTGGCGCGTAGGCAGGCACTGATAAGTGATTCACGCTCACCGGGTCCGCTCGGCAACGCCGGTTCGGCCAGGGCTGCCAGAAGCGGATCAGGAATTGATACGCTATTTTCAAGCATGCCTTTTACTGCTTTGGCGTAGTCCTCGATTTGTTCGAGCAAGACAGGGGCGAAATTTACAACGGCTTTGGCATCAGGATTAGCCTCAAGATGGGCGGCCATATCGGAATAGTCTTTGATTGCGTGGAGATAGGTCCAGGGCTGACGGTACTCGCCACTGATCAGATCGCGATAGTCGGGTTGATGCATGTGCCAACACAACACCACTCGCAAGCGGTTGTCAGCGGACATGGTGCACAACCTGATCCAGCATTTCCGGTGTTACCAGCACGATTCCGCCGGGAGATACAAAATATTTTTTTGCATCTTCCGCAGGATCCTCGCCAATAACGGTGCCCGCAGGGATATGACAAAACTTGTCGATCACAGCACGCTTGATCCGACAGTTCTTTTCAATAGTGACATCCGGCAATACAACAGAGTCAATTATTCGCGCATTGGAACCAACACGCACGTTGGAAAACAGTAGCGAATGTCGCACGATGCCACCGGTAACAATGCAGCCACCCGACACCATGGAGTTCACAGCAAAACCCAGCCGGTCTTCCTCATCATAAATAAATTTTGCCGGGGGTAACTGCTCCTGGTAGGTCCAGATTGGCCAGTCTGTGTCGTACAAATTCAGATCCGGTACTGCGGCCGTCAATTCCAGATTGGCCTGCCAGAATGCGTCGATAGTGCCGACGTCACGCCAGTAGCCCTTGCGCTGGCGCTGCACGTCACGAAACGGATATGCCATCACCCGATAGTTCTCGATCACAGACGGTATTATGTTGTGGCCAAAATCGTGGGCGGAATCCTTGTTGTCATGGTCCTTGATCAATTGCTCAAAAAGGAATTTGGTGTTGAACACGTAAATACCCATCGATGCCAGCGCGAGCTCATCATTACCGGGAATGTGTTCAGGGTGTTCGGGTTTTTCGTCGAAACGGGTGATGCGTCCGCCTTCAACCACTTTCATTACACCGAATGCACTGGCATCCTGAACCGGTACCTCGATACAGCCAACTGTGAGATCGGCTTCCTGCTCGACATGAAATGCGATCATTGGGCCATAATCCATCTTGTAAATATGATCGCCGGCAAGGATTAACACGTACTCCGGATCGTGGGCCCGAATAATATCTAGATTCTGAAACACAGCATCGGCCGTGCCAGCGTACCAGGTGGGTTCCGTTCGCTGCTGTGCCGGTAGAATTTCGACAAATTCATCGACTTCGGCTCGTAAAAAGCCCCAGCCCTGCTGGATGTGCTTGATCAGTGAATGGGCCTTGTACTGGGTCAGTACACCCATTCGACGAATACCGGAATTAATGCAATTGGACAGGGGGAAATCGATGATGCGGAACTTACCGCCGAAAGGAACCCCCGGTTTGGCGCGCCAATCAGTCAAATCCTTGAGTCGAGAGCCTCGACCGCCGGCAAGGATCAACGCCAGCGTATCCCTGGTCAAACGGCTTACATAACGTCGATTTGAGGCCATCGCGGATTCCTGTATCAAAGTATTGCCAGTAAATCACAACAATAAGTAAGAATTGTGGCAATCATACTGACCTATCTCAAAATTCTAAAAATAGTTCGCCGTAGAATGGTTAAGATTCTACAATTTCGTTTCCTATTCGGCGGCTAAAAGCACCTACATGTATAAAGTTCTGTTTCCGGTTAGCGAGGCCTATCCGCTGATCAAGACCGGCGGTCTCGGCGATGTCGCCGGTGCGTTGCCGTCAGCATTAAATGCATTGCAGTGCGATGTTCGTCTGCTCATGCCTGCCTACCAGCCTGTGCTGGACAAAGTCGAATCTCCAAAGAAAATATTGGAGTTATTCGTGCCCGAATCAGATGCCCAGGTACAGCTTCTGGAAACAACTCTGCCGGGGACGGATGTCATAACCTGGCTGGTCGATCATCCGGAATCCTACCAGCGTCCCGGCAATCCATATCATGATGAAAACGGGCATGACTGGCCAGACAATGCGTCACGTTTCGCTCTATTGGCCAGAGTCGCGACCATGATCGCGCTGGGCAGTACCAGTATGACGTGGCAACCACAGATAGTGCACTGCCATGACTGGCAAACAGCGTTGGCACCGGCGCTGATCAGTCTTGCCGAACGGCGCCCAATTACGATCTTCACTATTCACAATCTCGCTTATCAAGGCCTGTTTGACCAAAGCGCCATGGCCGCATTGCACCTGCCGGCACAATTCTGGTCACCGGTGGGTCTGGAGTTCCATGGGCACCTTTCCTTTATCAAGGGCGGCCTGGCTTTTGCCGACCACGTTACTACGGTCAGCCCGAACTATGCCCAGGAGATCCAGACGCCAGAATTCGGTCATGGCCTCGACGGTTTGCTACGACACCGGGCTGACCAGCTAATGGGTATCTTGAACGGCATCGACGATACGGTATGGAATCCAGCCACCGACAGTAATCTCATCACCAACTACGACATCAATCAGTTTGAGAATAAAGCGAAAAACAAACTGGCCCTGCAAAGGGAGGCCAATCTACCGGTCGACGCGAATATTCCCCTGATCGGTCTGGTTGGCAGACTCGTTAGTCAGAAGGGAATTGACCTGGTCGTTGGCGCCCTGCATCGACTATTGGCAAAGCAAATGTCGTTCCAGTTTGTCGCGCTCGGGACCGGTACCCAGGAATTTGAGCACGCCCTGTCGGAAATGATGTTGCAGCATCCGAAACAGATCTCTTGCATGATCGGCTATGATGAAGCCCACGCACATCGGATCGAGGCTGGCGCAGACATGTTCCTGATGCCTTCCCGATTCGAACCTTGTGGCCTGAATCAGCTTTATAGCCTGCGTTATGGCACAGTTCCGGTTGTTCGCGGAGTCGGCGGTCTGGCGGATACTGTTGTCGATGTTAACGAAAAGAATCTCGCATCCAACCTAGCAACAGGATTTGTTTTTCGAGAAGCTACCGTCAGCGCGCTGGTGGAAACCCTTGAGCGATCGTTGACGTTTTATGAGAATCGGGATGCCTGGGAAGAGCTGGCGCTCAACGGAATGAGGCAAAACTATTCCTGGCGCACTAGTGCAGAGCAGTACATGCACCTGTATGGGTCATTGATTGCTACAAGAACGTAACATATTGCCAGTATTATCTGATATGTAAGTACCAGATAGCGATGCGCTAAACGGTACAAAGATTGCTCAGCCTTTAGTTGGAGGCAACGATGGATACGAATACAGTGAAAGAATTACGCGAAATTGCCCGGGATCTCGGCATCACCGGATTCTCAAAGATGCGCAAGGAAGAGCTACTGGCCGCGATCAAGAAAGCAAAACCCAAGAAAAAGGCCGCAACGAAGTCACCAAAGACTAAAAAGGCAGCAAAGGTAAAAAAGGCGAAGAAAAAGATTACCAAGGGCAAAGTTCGCAAGACGGTCATGTCCGCAGAACCTGTCGCGAAAACGGTGAAGCGAGAACCGACAGAGGAAACCGATGAAGAACGCATTGAAAGCGCCAAGTTCATCACTACCATTGCCGGAACGGCCGCATACCACAGTCAGTATCCGCCCGATCTGGGTGAGGATATCGATACCTTGCCACCACTACCTGAACCGCGGCTGACATTCCTGATGCAGAAACCTGGTGTGGTGGCAACCAATTGGCATCTGGAGTCAGGTCGCACCCAACAAGATAAGGATCTTCGATTACGTCTGGGTGTTTTGGCTGACCAGCAATTTCACATAGAACAGGAAGTCCAGGTAAATACCGATCGAGGAAGTCACTATTTCCATATTGATCCCTCGTGGCCACCAGCGGTGATCTATTTACAGCTTGGACACTATGATCAAAATGGTCGTTTTGTTATTGCCATCCGTCGTGGCACTGTTAGATTACCAAGACTTTTCATTCAGTCATCACTCGGAGTGAATTGGGCATTGGAACAGGAAGAATTTGAGCGCGAAGTCATAACAAGCGGTCCGCTCGGCAGTTGGCCACAACATGCTATCCCGGGCGCACCCTCATCACACGAATGGATCACCAGCGGTGCTATCACCAGCAGTGGTTTGATACGAAAAGGATAGAAAAGCATTGTCTGCCAAAGGATATTTTGCCCTGGTGCTGCATGCGCACTTACCGTTTGTACGACATCCGGAATACGAGCGGTTTCTTGAAGAAGACTGGTTCTTCGAAGCACTGACTGAAACTTACCTGCCACTGCTTGATGTGTTTGAGGGTCTGGAGCGTGATGGCATCCATTTCCGCGTAACTATGTCATTGACACCGCCGTTATTGTCGATGATGACCGATCCATTGTTGCAGAAGCGGTTCGTTCGTTATCTTGATGAACGCTTGATGGCGATTGAGGGTGAGTTGAAACGTACCGAAGACGATGCCTACTTCAACCCCGTCGTGCACTATTACAAAAAACATTTCGAGCGTTTGCGAGAACAGTTTGTCGAACAGTACGAGCTTGATGTCACCCGTGGTTTCCGTCGGCTGATGGAAAACGGTTATCTCGAGATCATCACCTGTGGCGCCACCCATGGATATTTGCCGCTGTTAGCAACGCAGGAAGAGAGTCTATACGCACAACTGTCGATGGCCGTGCGCACTCATGAACGCATTTTGGGTCGCAAGCCCAAAGGTATCTGGCTCGCCGAGTGCGGCTACACACCAGGTGTGGATCGTCTGTTGGCAGAATTCGGTATCGAGTTTTTCTTTGTTGATTCCCATGGTTTGCTCGACGCCAGTCCTTCGCCAAAATATGGCGTACACACACCGGTACGTACACCCAATGGCCCGGCGGCATTTGGTCGTGATTTTGAATCGTCCAAGCAGGTGTGGTCAGCGGAGGAGGGCTATCCTGGTGATGGAATCTATCGCGAGTTCTATCGCGATGCCGGATTCGATGTGCAGGAGCCACATATCGAATCAATCCTGCATGCCGGGATTAAAAATTTTACCGGGCTCAAGTATCACCGCATTACCGGCGAAGGTGACTGGAAGGAGCCATATCATCCAGAGTGGGCCAGCGAGCGCGCGGCGGAACACGCGGGGAATTTCCTGTTTAACCGTCAGCGACAGATGGAACATTTGTCGGCACACATGGATCGGCCACCAATCGTCGTCGCACCGTATGATGCCGAGCTCTTTGGTCACTGGTGGTATGAGGGACCACAGTGGATAAATTTCCTGTTTCGCAAGATGGCGTACGATCAGCAAGACGTGCAGGCCATCACCCCTTGGGAGTACCTGAACTGGTTTGGAGACGTTGAGACCGCGCAACCGCCCGAGTGCAGTTGGGGCGCGGGTGGTTATCACGAAGTGTGGCTAAACGGGTCGAATGATTGGATCTATCCCTATTTGCACGCGGCTGCCGAACGTATCAGTGACCTTGCCGCACGCTTCCCTGATGCCGACGGTGACCAGCGCTGGGCACTGGATCAGGCCGCACGTGAATTGTTACTGGCGCAATCCAGCGATTGGGCGTTTATCATGAAAACCGCCACCAGTGTCGAGTACGCGGTTCGGCGCACCAAGTCGCATATTTATCGTTTTAATCGGCTGGCCGATATGGCCGAGTTTGGTCACTACGATCACGATTATCTACGTGCGGTGACCGAAAGAGATTCGTTATTCCCTGACATGGATTATCGGATGTTTCGAAAGTCTCCGATGGTTTGATTTTATAGGACGATGTCCGCTTTCGGCCACAAGCAGACATTCAAGAATTGTCTACGATAAAGTTAAGGGGTGCCACGCTCCTACGCGACGTCCCTCTTGAACGATGGATTAGCCACGTCTGTTTCAGTAGTTGCGAGCGTAGACGATGACAGAATGTGATACGTGCGCAACAAGAAACAAGCCGGATAGGACAAGGTACATCCACCAACGATAGAAACTGCCCCAATGGAGCTGACGACCCAACAATGCTAACCCTGCAAACCAGAGTATTGGTGTGTATGAGGGCGCCAAGAATCCGACTGCACTCTGCGACCACGGGGAGTTTGGCGCGCCGATGAGTGCCAGCCAACTGGCAAAGTACACTAGATTTCCAGCAATGAAGACGCCCAATCCTTTTCGTTCCCGTACGGATGAAACTTTCAGTGGCATAAAGAACGGAAGTGCAAAAACCAGCCACCGTAGTAAATTTTCGGCGGCGCCAAGTGCATAAGGAATGTCACGCCAGAACTCATTTGGTGCGAACGCAGGCGGGAGGAACCTCACAAGTGCCACGTTCCAGACAAACACCGGCAACAGCAACAAGCCGCAGGTGACAAGGTATTTCCGGATAGACTGAATGCTCATAGCAAGGACGTTACAAGGAGCTAACTATAAGTAAGAGGTCCCAATTGGCCCTTTTCAAATGGGTGTTTTCAGACCCATTAACAATTCGACGTATTTTTATCCAATAGCCTGGTTAAATGTATCAGCTCTTTTCATTTCAAGCGCTGTCAATAAAACTGCCTTGGCTGGTTGCTGTAAATGTCCGCTTTGGATCGTAAGCGGACATGAATGTATCGGTTATTAGTTTTGATGTTTTTTATAGTAATCTAACAGCCCCGTCGTCGAACCGTCCATTTCTTCTACCGCTTCATCGGTCATGGCGGCATAAACGTCTTTGCTGAGGATTTTACCCAGCTCTACGCCCCATTGATCAAAGGCATTGATGTCCCAGATAATACTTTCGGTATATACCTTATGTTCGTATAGGGCTATGAGAGCGCCTAGTGTTTCAGGAGTAACCTTGTCCATGGTTAGGGTGTTACTTGGTTTATTGCCCGGCACGACAAGGTGTGGAGCCAGTCTGGCTATTTCTTCATCACTTTTACCCTGGCTGCGCATCTCCTGTTGAATATCCTCGAGGCTACGTCCTTTCATTAATGCGCGTGTCTGACTCAGGCAATTGGCAAACAAATGATCATGTTGCGTGCCAATGGGATGGTGCGAATTGACGGGCACTATAAAATCAATCGGGAAGCAGTGTGTGCCCTGGTGGAGCAATTGGTGAAACGAATGTTGCGTATTGCTTCCCGCTTCGCCAAATATTGCGCTTTTCGTTTTGTAAGCGACGGGCTTGCCATCTCGGGTCACACTCTTGCCGTTACTTTCCATTTCCAGCTGCTGCAAATAAGACGGAAATTTGTGCAGACTGTGATCATAAGGAATCACAATCTGCGTCTCGGTCCCGAAGAAATTTGTGTACCAGACTGAAAGCAGGCCCAGTAGAACGGGCATGTTCTCCCGAAACGGCGCAGTTCGATAATGCTGGTCCATCAGATGCGCGCCATGACGCAGGGCGTTGAAATTCTCCATGCCAACCTTGATTGCGATGGGTAGGCCGATGGCGGACCACAATGAGTAACGACCACCCACCCAATCCCACATCGGGAAAATATTTTCTTCCGCGATACCAAACTCGGTCGCTGCCTTGATATTGGTGGAAACGGCCATGAAGTGTTTGCGAATGTCTTTCTGTTGAATCCCGTTGTCTTTACACCACTCGCGCGCGGATTCGGCATTCATGCGTGTTTCTATAGTGGAGAACGATTTGGACGACACGATAAACAGTGTCGTATAGGGATCGAGCGGTTCCACACGCTCTGACAAGTGCTCGGGATCAATATTGGAAACAAAGTGCACACCAATTTTCTTTTTGTCATAGGGCGTCAATGCGGTTGATGCCATCACAGGACCCAGGTCCGATCCGCCAATACCGATATTGACGACGTCGGTGATCGGTTTGCCGGTGCAACCTAACCACTCTCCCTTGTGAAGTTTCTCAACAAAGTCGCCCATGCGTTGAAAAGTAGCGTCAACTTCTTTTCTTGTTTTCGCATCAAGACCCTCGCCATTACCACGAAGTGCGCTGTGCAAGGCGGGGCGGTCTTCTGTGTTATTGACTTTCTTACCGGTTAGCAGATCCTCGATGCGTTCGGAAAGGGAACAGGATTCGGCAAGCCGGACCAGCAAGTCGACCGTTTGTTCGGTGATGAGATTTTTGGAGTAATCCAGCATGAGGCCAGCGGCCTCGAGTGAAAACTTGTTGAATCGATCCGGGTTGTTGTTAAACAGTACTTCAAGCTTTTGGCTTTCGATTTCTTTCTGGTGGGCCTCAAGCGATTTCCAGGTTTCCTTGTCCATAGATTCGTCTGCTACTGCTGAGCCTTGTATATATTCTTATAAACGTAATTGGTCGCTTCAATGAATCCATCGACATGACCACAATCAAAACGCGTGCCTTTAAATTTGTAGGCAATTACCTGTCCATTCTGTGCCTGGGTCATAATGGCATCCGTTAACTGTATTTCGCCGTTCTTGCCCGGCGGTGTTTCGCGCAGGATATCGAATATATCGGGTGTCAGGATATAGCGACCGATGACAGCCAGATTACTGGGCGCATCTTCCGCATTGGGTTTTTCCACCATCGTCTCCACGCGATAGACGTCGTCGCGGATGGACTCTCCTTTTATAACGCCGTATTTGTGAATTTCTTCCATCGGAACTTCCTGAATCGCAACTATAGAGCATTTGAATTCTTCATACAGTTTGACCATCTGGCCCATGACACTATCGCCATCGGAGAGACAAAGGTCGTCCGCCAGAATGACGCCAAAGGATTGGTCACCGATCAGGGTTTCACCGGTAAGGATGGCGTGACCCAGGCCTTTCATGAAACGTTGGCGGGTATATGAGAAGGTGCATTGTTCAATTAGCTCACGGGTCTCTTTCAGGAACTTCTCTTTACCAGAACCGGAGATTTCAGTTTCAAGCTCATAACTGAAATCAAAATGATCCGGAATTGCGCGCTTACCTCGACCAGTGATAAAGGCCATATTGGTCATGCCGGCCGATACGGCCTCTTCAACGCCGTACTGCACCAGTGGCTTGTTTACGACTGGCAGCATTTCCTTCGGCATGGATTTGGTTGCAGGGAGAAATCGGGTACCGTAGCCTGCGACGGGGAAAAGACATTTATTGATCATTCGATTTGTACCTTGCTTCCTTTTTATTTTGCGTCGACATGGCTCTTGTGCACGAAGTTTGCACATATCGTGCCACGGGTTTGTTACAACAGGAGGTATAAGATATGCACTTATACAAAAAGCATTTTTCGTTGCCCCAATATGGTGATCGTATATTGTACTGGTGCATTTTAGATCAATTCGAGTCGGTACTGCACCATATTCGTGCAGGAATTGACCAATAGTCGATGGTAATTAGCACTACAAAAATTGGCGGTTGGGATGTCTGAGGCAGACGAAGTACAGAGTTTTCCTCAAGCTGAGCAGTCTCGCCTCGCTGAGATGATGCTCGAGCATCTTCGCATCCTCTATCCAGAGAGTGCGGAGGATGTGTGCCGCCGAATTATACAGCTTGTTCATCAGTACGAGTGGTCGACGCAAGGCCAAAAAACCGATCTTTGGGACGAGACTGACGTTCTCTTGGTTACCTACGGCGATAGCGTTGTTGACGCTGAAGAGCATCCCCTGGCGGTACTGAGAAAGTTCCTGGAGCAGTTCGTTGGCAACCATATTACGGGTGTCCATATTCTGCCGTTCTTTCCTTTCAGTTCTGATGATGGATTCTCAGTGATCGACTATCGCAAGGTGCGGCCGGATCTTGGTGATTGGCAGGATATACGGGATATCGCATCTGAATACAAACTGATGGTCGACCTCGTGATCAATCATGTATCGCGCGAAAGCTTGTGGTTCTATGACTATGTTGCAGACCGTGAGCCTGCATCCAAATACTTTATTGAAATGGATAGCGACACTGACATTAGTCTGGTGACCCGGCCACGGAACACCCCATTACTCGTTCCGGTTAATACACATCGCGGCATGCGACATCTCTGGGCGACCTTCAGCGAAGACCAGATTGACGTGAACTTTGCGAACCCGGATGTATTGCTGGAGTTCATTGATATTCTACTGCTTTACGTATTCGAGGGTGCGCGACTTGTTCGCCTGGATGCCATCGCCTATTTGTGGAAGCGCCTTGGTAGTTCCTGTATTCATTTGGATGAGACACATGAAGTCGTAAAACTGTTACGCGATATCCTTTCTTTTGTAAATCCAGGCTGCATTCTATTAACCGAAACCAACGTACCCCACACAGAAAATATCAGTTACTTTGGCGATGGTGACGAGGCGCACATGGTTTATCAGTTCGCTTTGCCACCACTGGTGCTGCATGCGCTCAATCGGGGAACATCGGTCCATCTTGTGGAGTGGGCGGGGGCATTAACTCCATTGCAGCCTGATTGTACCTACCTTAACTTTACCGCGTCGCATGACGGGATCGGCCTCCGGGCGTTGGAGGGGATTCTTTCCGATAATGAAGTCAGCGATCTGGTAGAGAGCATGCATCGTTTTGGTGGTTTCGTTAGCATGAAGTCCAATCCGGATGGTGTAGATACGCCTTACGAAATAAACATTTCGCTCTTTGATGCATTGCAGGGAACCAGACGTGGACCGGATCAATGGCAGGTGGATCGGTTTGTCTGTTCTCAAGCGATCATGTTGTCATTAAAAGGTATTCCTGCGATGTATATTCACAGTCTTGTTGCCACGCCAAATGATCTACACGGTGTTGAGGTCAGTGGTCGTACACGTTCAATCAATCGTAAAAAGTGGCAATACGAAGAACTGGCCACGTTGCTAAAGAGTGAAAACACCGCTCAACACGAAGTTTATTATCGCCTTGAGCGGCTGCTTGAAATCCGTTCGAAGGAGAAGTGTTTCCATCCTGACAGTGATCAGGAGATCATCTATGCGAGCAACGGCATCTTTGTTGTGTTGAGGACAGTATCGGAATCAGGCAGACGTTTACTGGCAGTACATAATGTTACTCATGCGGTGCAACCGATTACCTTGAAGATGTATCCCGAATTAAGTGACAAAACTAAATGGCAAGACATCCTGTCTGGCGAAGTACTACGTGACATTTTGCCAATGATTCAGCTTCAACCCTATCAAGTGATGTGGCTTAGCGAGAGCCCGGAATAATTATTCATTGTCCGCTTCCACTGCGTCGTAAATTTGTTCCAGGATATCTGGGATAGCACTGACGACACGATTCCAGCTGGGAACAAATGGCGTTTCCATTGGATTGTCCAGAAACTGTTTACCTGCCTCGATAATATTCTGTGCAAACAGTTCTACCGCCTGTTCTTCACCATGGCGGTCGATATACAGCCCATTCATTAAGGCGTCATTGTGATAGGTTTCAATGAAGTCGAGCGCATTCCGGAAGTAAGCCGCTTTGATACTGCGGAACGTCTCTTTGGTAAACACAATGCCTTCTGTAGCCAACTTACGGAAAAGTGCCTTGGAGATATCCAGACTCATTTTCGAAAGACCGGTTACCTGAGAATCCAGCGAGAGAGGCTGGTGCTTGTGATCGTACTGATCAGCAATATCAACCTGGCATAGTCGGTTCGTCTCGTAGTTACGCTTTACTTCCGAAAGTACGCCAATTTCGAGACCCCAATCGCTCGGTATGCGGATATCGTTAAAAACATCTGCCCGGAGGGAAAACTCACCTGCCAGCGGGTAACGATAACTATCCAGATATTCTAGATATTCGACTGAACCCACAACTTTCTTTAACGCACGCAAAAGGGGTGTGACAAGCAAGCGGCTGGTGCGTCCACCAAGCCGATTGTCGTTGATCCGGTAGTAGTAGCCTTTGCAGAATTCGTAGCTGAAGTTGGGATTGGCAACAGGGTAGATCAGGCGTGCCAGCATATCGCGTTTGTAGGTAAGGATGTCGCAGTCATGCATGGCAACTGCCTCTGCTTTACCAGACGCCAGTATGTATCCGTAGCAGTACCACACATTACGACCTTTACCAGGCTCAGTAGGCGCCAGGCCTTTTTCCCTGAGAAGTTTGTCGATCTCGCGAAGATTGGGGCCATCGTTCCATAGGATTCGGTGATGTTGTGGCAGCTTTCCGAAAAATTCCTTTGCTTGTTGAAACTGGCTCTCGTCCGCCCGATCCAGTCCGATCACAACTTCGCTCAGGTACGGCACCTGCGTGAGCTCGTTGACAATATTTGGCAGCGCCTCGCCCTCAAGCTCGGAGTAGAGTGATGGCAGTACTAGCGACATCGGGCGTTGACGGGAGAATCCAACCAACTCTCGTTCCAGATCTTCTACGGGGCGTTTGGTCAGGTTGTGAAAGTTGGTGATGATTCCGTTTTGATAAAAGTCGCCCATGGTTATCGCCTTATTTGAGCTTGCTAATTAATGAAAGGACCGCCTCATTCCAGCCATGTGGACCGGGAAGTCGTGTTCTTACCAGTTTATCCATATCCGATAGCTCTGGTTGTACAGCATAGGGATTTTTAACCAACACAGGATAATCCACTTGCTGCAGCATCTCGATATCATTCTCGGAATCGCCCAGTGCCATCGAAACCCAGGTGATATCAGGTAAGTGTTCTCGATATCGTTCGAGCAACCAGTTTACCGCCTGACCTTTGTTGACAGGACTCATAATATGAAAAAACCTGCCGCCTCGTGTCAGCTTCAAGCCGTGTTCGTTCAATTGTTTGTGAAATTCATCTAGTCTGGCTTCACTCTCGTTCCAGAGTATGGGTTCGGTGGCCTCACGCGCCTTCGCGTCGGCTGCGGCGTTTTCGTCCAGTGAGGTCTGTTTGCAAATCTCCTGAATGCTCATATCGCTGAAGCCACAGAAAAGGTAGCCATGTTTGGCTCTTAACGAATGGGCAATTGATGTGATTTCAGAATAGGATTTCGCGAAGTACTTGATATCGTAGTTCTCGTTGTCCGGATCCCGATTCGCGAAATAATTTTCAGGAATTGATACTGCGCCCCCGTTCTCGATAATCGCCGGATGATGGTTATTGGTATCAATACGTAGTTTGCGTATTTCTGAAAAGGTTTTACTCGAGGCGAAGATCAGCGGGTAGTCGCGACGTTCCAGATCTGCCAATGCCGGCGCCGCTGCTTGCCATTCGTAAGTAGAATGGTCCAGAAAGCAACCATCAAGGTCAGTGAATACTATAAGCTTCTTGGCGCTCATGTCTTTGACAAGTAATAAATCAGAATCAGATTTGTTAAAGCCAGAATAAACGTCAACGTGCGCCAGAACGCAAGGGGATTACGTTCAATCAGGGGCTGCCATTCCCGAACGAACCTGGGATTCGGGTGCGACAGGTCGTGTAAGAACTCTGAAAGTGCATCGTACCGGCGACTCGGTTCCGGGCTGACACATTTTTTTAAAGCACCGTCGATCCAGGCAGGGATTTGCTGGTTGTATTTCAGCGCTGATGTGTAGTGCAGTCGAGTGACCGCTTTCTTTGTGGCGCCAGGACCGTATGGTAAGTGGCCTGTTAGCATTTCGTACGTGATGACACCTAGTGAGTAAAGGTCTGATCGATTACTGCCTTTGTAACCCTGAAGATACTCTGGCGCAGTGTAATTCTCTGTACCTAATAGCGACATGCGCTCGATTGGCGTGGCAATTTCCTCAATGCCGGCAATTCTGGTTGAACCGAAATCAACGATTTTTACGGTCCCGTTTTTGTCTATTAGAATATTTTCCGGTTTCAGATCCTGGTGAATCATTTCCATACGGTGAAAGGCGCGAAGCCCT
>CAJICK010000005.1_pt1 | contig 25127 bp, 24 predicted proteins | sample 9199621 | NCBI WGS metagenome assembly CAJICK01 (sample SAMEA7708342, study PRJEB35096) | sediment metagenome | biome: marine neritic benthic zone biome [ENVO:01000025]; feature: sediment [ENVO:00002007]; material: shallow marine sediment [ENVO:03000034] sea grass bed [ENVO_01000059] ... | reverse complement strand
TTTTTATTGATTCGTATCAAAAAAACACGCACCAAAATGTTGCACACTTTCTCTACTTCGAGTTTTTCTTAAATACATAAGGAGTGAGAACCATGAAAAAAATCGCAATTGCAGCTTGCCTGGCGGCCACAATGGCAGCACCTGCTTTCGCAGCAGACAAAGGTACTACCTATGTCGGCGCTGGCTGGATGCTCGGTAATATTGACGCACCTACCTCTGCAAATCCTACTAACGGCCGGTTGAAGGCTGGCATGTATTTCATTGATAACGTCGCAGCTGAGGTGCACCTGTTAGCCCTCGGTCAGGCGAGCAACGGTGTAACCATCGATCAAGGTTACGGAATTTTTGGGCGAGGTGATTTCCCAGTATCCGATAAGGTAAGTATCTTTGGTCATGTTGGTTATGGCAATGTTGACGCCTCATCATTCGCTAGCGCAAAGAGTGGTTTTGCCTATGGTGTAGGGGCTGAGTTTGGATTAGGTGAGAAACTCGCTCTAGAACTGGATTACACCATTTACCAGAATGACTCTGCTTCAACTTACAATGCCACTACTGTTGGTGTTAAGTACTACATGAAGTAGTAGCAGGCTTTTATTAGAGGTTTTAATTTAGGCCTAAAGGGGTGCGCAATCGAATTGTGCACCCCTTTTTTTAGCCGTTATTTATTTCTCCGGGATTTCGACTTTATTTCCACAGATCCACTTTTGTGCCTTCTGCAATCAGCTTCTCGGCACGGGCATCGATAAAACGCTGAAGGCTCGGCTGGGTTTTGTACCCTTCGGATACTACATAATCCATTACAGACTGGACGTGGAACGTTTTAAGGAAAGCTTCAATTCTTATCACTTCCTTCCCTTCATGAAACAACACGGCTGATGGGGCATAGGTAATACCCAGCTCTTTTGCCCATTTCTTTGCCGTCGTTTTCTTGCCTGTCGGTGTAGTGAGAGCGGCCTTGCTCCACATATCAAGTTGTACAGCATCAAAGTTGCTGAGCAGCTCTTTCGTCATCGGCTTTGGGAAGATTTCTTTATGCAGCCGATCACAACCCTGGCAATCTTTTTGTTCAAAGAAAACGATCAAAGGTTTTTTGTTCCCCTTGCCCGCTAATTTGACTGGCGGTTTCATAAAGAAGGGTTCGGGATGTAATTTGCCAACTGATTTGACCGGTGAGCGCTTGGCGTAATAATCACGAAAAGTGGTCCGCGACTCTTGCTTGGTCGCTACATACTCCAACGCAGTCTTGAATTGATGAGGCGGGTAATACCCGTTCAATCGCAGAACGACTTTGCCGTTCTCGTCGAAGAACATTAGTGTGGGCGTAAACCAGACCTTTTCTTTGGCGGCGAAGGTTTTCTCTGAATAGACTTTACCGTCAACATCGGTAACTTCCTTGCTGCCCCACATATTGATGTCGAGTGAATCAAAATGCTTACGCATATAGTCGGCGATGTGCTTCTGACTAAAATTGTTGTTGACCAGTTCGGCGCAATAGGGGCAACCGTCCTGGTGAAAGTAGATAAAGAGACGCTTTTTGGCATCCTTTGCTTCGGCAACATCGTCACGAAGATCGAGAAATGATTGCTTGAACCAGCCGGGAATTTCAAATTCCCCTACACCTTCGACTTTCGCGGCTTGCGCAGTGCCCGCCAGCGCCAGAAGTGCTATTAAAGATAGAAATATGCGATACATTTTCATACCAAATTTCCTGTTCAAGCCGAGCAAATATACTTGCGCGAGACTCAGATAAAGGCAAGTATGATTTGGACCATGCCAGACACTATTAATTCAGTCTCAGATCAGCGAAATCTCACCCTGCTTTTGGCCGGGCTTATCCCAGCCGACGAGGACGAAGGTACCGACGGGGCACCAATGCGCCTGCAGTGGCTATTGGGGCGGGGAGACAAAACCGGCGATGCCAGTTGGAGTAATCTGGACGAGTGTCTATTCCAGCTGTTCGGGGCGGATATCCCCGAGGGGCAGGATTTGCCTGTTGCCGCAGTGACCAGGGTGCTGGACATGGGGGTGGTCGACAATGCCTGGTGGATACGCGCCGATCCGGTTCATCTTGCTCCTCATGGGGACACGCTCGTCATGGCAGCGAGCGACGATCTGGACATTGTCCAGTCGGAAGCAGATCAACTTGTACAGGAGATTCTGGGGGTTTTCAGTGAAGACGGCTGGGTACTAAAGGCGCCACGCCCAAATCGATGGTACTTACAGCCAATTGATACACCTGACATCTCTACCACCCACATCAACAATGTCCTGGGTGGAAATATCTATCCCGCCTTACCCACCGGACCTGATGGCAAGAAGTGGCATACCATACTTAACGAACTCCAGATCCTGCTGCATACAGCCAAAGTCAACACCGATCGCGAGACGAAAGGGCAAGTGCCAATTAACAGTCTCTGGTTTTGGGGCGGCGGACGTGTCCCAGTGCTTAAAGAAAGCGTATGGGATTGTGTATGGTCAAACGAGCCGATAGGCGCTGGCCTTGCACGCCTTGCGCAAGTTAGCCATCTCGATCGACCCGCCACAGCTGAACACTGGTTGTCCGAAGCAGAGTCCGGCAATCATGTTGTTATTCTTGATCAGGCCCTGCGAGCACGACTGCATGGCCAACAGGAAGTCAGACGGGATTTTATCGACACGCTTGACGAGTATTGGACCGAACCGTTGATTCGTGGTCTACGCGAGAAACAGATCACGAGTTTGACGGTCATGTTCGACAATGGGTGCAAATTCAGAGTTGAGGCAAATCATCTGAAACGTTGGTGGCGTCGGCGCAAGATACTTGGCGCGACAAATTAGGTAATAACGGAATTGCATAAAGTTATACAACAGCGTGAGCTAGGCGGTCTGGAAGACAAGCTGCCGAATGATTTACATCCGGTATTAAAACGAATTTATCAGGCTCGGAATGTTCGCTCAGAAGAAGAGCTGGACCAGTCACTGAAAGGTTTGCTCAATCCCGATGGATTGCTCGGTATCAGTGAAGCGGTTCAACTTCTTACCGAGGCGCTTGAGCAACAGAAGCACATACTTATCGTCGCCGATTTTGATGCCGACGGAGCAACCAGTTGTGCAGTGGCGGTGCGGGCATTGCGCAGCATGGGCGCGAAACATATTTCCTATCTGGTACCTGATCGTGTCACCCACGGTTATGGATTAACACCAGAGATTGTCGAAGAGGCTGTCCGACTTTCACCTGATCTCATTATTACTGTCGACAATGGCATTTCCAGTTGCGCCGGAGTTGCTGCAGCAAAGAAAAAGAATATTCAGGTGCTGGTAACAGATCACCATTTGCCCGGAGACGAACTGCCAGCAGCAGATGCGATCGTCAATCCGAATCAGCCGGGCGATACCTTCGCCAGCAAGATGCTTGCCGGTGTGGGTGTGATCTTCTATGTCATGATGGCGCTGCGCGCCCATTTGCGCGATATCGGCTGGTTTGAACAAAAAGGTATTCCTGAGCCAAACCTTGCACAGCAGCTTGATCTCGTCGCCCTTGGCACGGTCGCCGATTTGGTGCCGCTGGACCGCAACAACAGAGTGTTGGTAGCGCAAGGTCTGGCACGTATTAACTCTGGGCAAAGTGTGGCTGGAATTCAGGCCCTGATCGATCTTGCAGGCAAGAAGCGGGGGCAATTAACGGCATCCGATCTTGGTTTCTTCGTAGCACCCAGGCTGAATGCGGCGGGAAGACTTGAGGATATGTCCCTTGGAATCGAATGCTTGTTGAGTGATTCGCCTGATAGCGCGAGCCGTCTGGGAGCAGAACTTGACCGGATTAATCGAGAGCGCCGCAATATTCAAAGCGATATGCAGGAACAGGCTATGCAGGCGGTTCAGGAATTACATCTTGATCAAGACGGTTTGCCGATCGGCCTGTGCCTTTTTAATGAATCCTGGCATCAAGGTGTAGTCGGCCTGGTAGCATCAAAAGTTAAGGAGCACCATCACCGACCGGTAGTAGCATTGGCTCCGGCTGGTAATGGCGAGATCAAGGGTTCGGCGCGATCAATTCCCGGTTTGCATATTCGTGACACACTGGATGCGCTTGCGGCAAGACATCCGGACCTGCTGCAGAAATTCGGTGGACATGCGATGGCAGCAGGCCTGACGATCAAGGCGGACAATCTCGATGCGTTCAGTCAAGCCTTCAATGAAGAGGTGAGTCGTTTGTTGTCTGAGGACGACTTGAGCCAACGTGTGCTTACCGATGGAATTCTGGGTGCAGACGAATTGGCAATGAATTTTGCAGAGCGTTTGCGCGCAGCCGGCCCCTGGGGTCAGGGATTTCCGGAACCGGTGTTTGAAGGCAGCTTCAATATCATCGCGAGTCGCGTTGTCGGTAGCAATCATGTGAAAATGCAGTTACGCGAGCCCAGCGGAAAAGAACTGGATGCCATTGCCTTTAATCAGGCACAAGACGGTGAAGCGCCTGGTTGGTCAGAAATTAGAGCAGCGTATCGACTCGATATTAATGAGTTTCGCGGAACCCGATCAGTACAGTTAGTAATCGAGCATATGGAGCCGACTGAATCCGAGAACACAGTGGCAGTCAAGAATTAAGAAACGATCAGAAGAAACTGAAATGAGTACGCTTGAAGATTTTGTAGGGAACACACCCCTGGTAAAACTGCAACGATTGCCGGGCGATACCAGCAATAGCATTTATGCCAAGCTGGAAGGCAACAATCCCGCCGGATCGGTAAAAGACCGACCCGCGCTCAGTATGATTCGACACGCGGAGGAACGCGGCGAGATTCATCCGGGTGATACCTTGATTGAAGCGACCAGTGGGAATACCGGTATTGCGCTGGCCATGGTTGCGGCAACAAAGGGCTACAAAATGGTACTGATTATGCCGGAGCACATGAGTGTAGAGCGCCGCGCCGTGATGAAGGCCTTTGGTGCAGAGATTGTTCTTGTTTCTCGTGAAGCTAGTATGGAAGGGGCGCGTGACCTCGCAGAAGAAATGGAGAAAGACGGAAAGGGCAAAGTATTGGATCAATTTTCCAATCCCGATAATCCTCGAGCACATTACGAAACTACCGGGCCTGAATTGTGGCGTGACACTGATGGCAAGATCACCCACTTTGTCAGCTCCATGGGCACCACCGGCACCATTATGGGTACCGCGACTTACTTCAAGGAACAGAGCAACGACATTCAAATCGTCGGGGTACAACCACAGGAGGGCGCATCGATACCCGGTATTCGTCGATGGCCGCAAGAATATCTGCCAAAAATCTACGATGCTTCGATTGTTGATCGTATTATTGACGTATCACAAGAAGATGCAGAAGAAACGACACGTCGACTGGCGCGAGAAGAAGGAATCTTCTGTGGCATTTCATCGGGTGGCGCTACAGCAGCCGCCCTGCAGTTATCACGGCAAGTCGAAAATGCAGTGATCACCGTCATTATTTGTGATCGTGGTGACCGTTATTTGTCGACCGGCGTATTCCCGGAATAAAAACAGAAGGACCTCGTTGTATGAATGTTCTCGTATTTGATATTGAAACCATTCCTGACGTTGATGCTGGTCAACGTATTTACGAGCTCGGGGAACTGACAGATAACGATGTTGCCAAAGTGATGTTTAACAAACGTCGCGAAAAAACTGGTGGATCGGAATTTTTACGACACCACCTCCATCAGGTTTGCGCTATCTCTGTGCTATTACGACAAGGAGACACGCTAAAGGTCTGGTCTATTGGTGAAGAGAATTCCAGTGAAGCCGAGATTGTAAAACGATTTTACGACGGCATTGATAAATATACGCCGACACTCGTTTCATGGAACGGCGGCGGTTTTGATCTGCCGGTATTGCACTACCGGGCACTCAAACATGGCGTAGCAGCACCGCGCTATTGGGAAACCGGTGATGATGATCAGTCGTTTCGCTGGAATAACTACTTAAGTCGCTATCACGCGCGTCATACCGACTTAATGGATGTATTGTCAGGCTACCAACCACGCGCGGTTGCGCCACTGGATGAAATCGCGGTAATGCTCGGTTATCCGGGCAAGATGGGCATGAGCGGGGCCAAAGTCTGGGATCAGTTCCAGGAAGGCAACATCGCCGCCATCAGAAACTATTGTGAAACCGATGTGCTAAATACCTACCTGGTTTTCCTGCGCTTTGAACTGATACGTGGCAACCTCAGTGAGGAGACCTGGAACACTGAGCTGAAGCTGTTACGAGAAACCCTGGAGGCAGAAAACAAATCTCACTTTAATGAATTTCTTCAGGCCTGGAGCTAGATTTCGGCCATTCAAGATGTCCCCACAACCCGAGCAAAAAGTACAGCCAGTAATCCGCCAGCGACCCGGTATTAAGTTCAAGGGGACCGGTGAGATTCGGATAGAATCATTGAGCCATGACGCTCGCGGTGTCGGACACCTGGACGGTAAGACGGTATTCGTCGAAGGCGCGTTACCCGGCGAGCTCGTTCAGTATGGATTACTCCGCAGCAAACCAAGTTTTGACAACGCCAGTGCGACCGCCATCCTTGAGGTGTCGCCGGATCGAGTGCTGAAACCACGCTGTTCAACCTTCGGTATTTGTGGCGGCTGTAGTCTCCAACACCTGAAAGACGATGCACAGCTGCAGTACAAACAGCAAATCGTTGAAGAGAATTTTCATAAAATAGGTAACGTGGATCCCGAGGAATGGTTGCCTGCCATTAGCGGCCCTTCCTGGGGATATCGCCGTAAGGCCCGCATCGGCGTCAAATTGGTACCAAAGAAGGGTGGCGTCCTCGTAGGATTCAGGGAAAAACGCAGTGCCTATATAACGGACATTGAGCATTGCCATGTGCTCGACCAGCGCGTAGCTGATTTGATACCCCGCATTCGCGAGCTGATATCAGATTTGTCTTGTCCTGATCGGATACCCCAAATAGAGGTGGCGGCGGGTGACGACGAGCTTGTGTTTGTGTTTCGCCATCTGGTGGCTTTTACCAGGGAAGACAAAGATGACCTCCGGAAATTCTCTGAACAAACCGGCGCGCAAGTCTGGCTGCAACCTGGTGGTCCCGACTCAATAGAAGTGTTGTCTCCGGCGTCACCATCACCGCTTGAGTATGTTCTCCCCGAGTTTGATATCACGATTCGATTCCGCGCTACCGATTTCACTCAGGTCAATATTGATGTAAACCGACAGATGGTCAGCCGTGCTGTGGACTTGCTTGATCTCGGAGAAGACGATGAGGTCGTCGATCTCTTTTGTGGCCTGGGAAATTTTACTTTGCCACTTGCGAGACGATGTAAGAATGTATTCGGTATAGAGGGTGATGAAATCCTCGTAAGCGGTGCCAAGGAAAATGCGAAACGCAACGGCATTAAAAATGCGAAGTTTGACGTTGGCGATTTGTACGAGGAAAGCGAGACTGCCCCTTGGGGAAACAGGAAATTTAACAAGCTTCTGATCGATCCACCGCGCAGTGGTGCATTAGAAGCGATTAAGCACATTCCGGAGAACGGTCCTGAGCGAATTGTCTACGTATCGTGCTATCCGGCAACATTGGCTCGAGATGCAGATTATCTGGTGAACACCCTGGGCTATAAAATGGCGGCAGCAAGTGTCATGGATATGTTTCCACAAACAAGTCACGTTGAATCAATCGCGCTATTTATCCGAGAATAGTCGATATGACCAACATGCATGTTGATATTAATGTTGCCCGGCAACAGTTGGTGCTCAGAAACGCCGACGGTGACGTATTGCTGGATGTCCCCGTGTCCACTGCCAGTAACGGTGTAGGCGAAAACAACGGTAGCGAATGTACGCCCCGTGGAAAGCATATTGTTTGCGCAAAGATCGGCGCAGGTGAGCCGGTAAACACTGTTTTTGTTGGACGTCGTCCTACCGGGGAGCGGTATACGTCAGGATTAGCCAAACTTCATCCTGAGCGAGATTGGATTTTGACGCGCATCCTGTGGCTAAGGGGCTGTGAAAAGGGGCGTAACCGACTCGGTAATGTAGATACCATGCGTCGATACATTTACATCCACGGGGCACCTGAAGAAGTTCAAATGGGAACTCCCGGTTCCCGAGGATGCATACGGATGAGGAACGATGATTTGATCCGATTATTTGATCTGGTTGATATTCGTACCCCGGTAAATATCATCGAATAAGCGCAACACGCGAATTATGTCTTTAGGCCAAGTCATGGTGGACGTCGAGGGGCTCGAATTAACCGAGCCTGAGCGTGATCGTCTGCGCCACCCGTTAGTCGGCGGAGTTATTCTTTTCTCTCGAAACTACGAAACGACAGACCAGGTTGAAAACCTAATCCGCGAAATCCATGCAGTGCGGGGTGCTGATGACCCCAAACTACTGGTGGCAGTCGATCAGGAAGGTGGACGAGTACAACGCTTTCGCGACGGTTTCACCGAATTGCCACCGGTGCGCCACCTGGGCGACTTATATGATGAGAACCGAAAACGGGCCAAGCGTCTGGCAGAGGCAACAGGCTGGTTGATGGCCACTGAGTTACGCGCCATTGACGTGGATATCAGCTTTGCACCAGTGCTTGATATTGATTTGGGTGTAAGCGAGATAATCGGTGATCGCGCTTTTCATTCCGATCCACAAGCTGTCGCCGACCTGGCGCATTCTTACATGATCGGTATGAACAAAGCAGGAATGGCGGCCACAGGTAAACATTTTCCAGGCCATGGCAGCGTTGCGCCGGATTCGCACGAAGAGTTACCAGTTGATGACCGCGAATACGAAGACGTCCATATGCTCGATATGGTGCCGTTCGAGCGCATGATTCACTTCGATCTGCCCGCAATTATGGCCGCGCATATTCTGTTTCCACGGGTTGATCGCAATGCCGTTGGCTTTTCTCCGTTCTGGTTAAAAGAAGTTCTACGCAATCGATTAGGTTTTCAGGGTGCGATTTTTAGCGACGACCTGTCAATGAAAGGTGCTGCGGTGATGGGTAACCTGCCTGAACGGGCAAGAGCAGCGCTGGAGGCTGGTTGTGACATGGTGCTGGTCTGTAATGATCCGCCAGCTGTCGATGCAGTGCTGGATCAGCTCGAACCGAATAACGAACCATTGTCCCATTTGCGGCTTGCCCGACTTCACGGTCGACATCACGTCGATCGCACCCGGCTTGCGCTCAACGATGAATATCGTCAGGCATTGCACATGGTGCTAAATACGGTTTAACTCCATGCTATCGCGCGCCATCAACATCAGCTTTTCACCTGTGGGTAAAATGGCATGATTAAACCATTGCCTAAATTGAAGCTCGAGAGTTTTAATAATCTCACCAAGACATTGAGCTTTAACATTTACGACATCTGTTACGCCAAGAGTAAACTGGCGCAACAGGAATATATTGAATATATCGATGAGGCATACAATTCCGAGCGTCTGACCCACATCCTGACTGAGGTCGCCGATATTATTGGCGCCAACATTCTTAATATCGCCCATCAGGATTATGAGCCAGAAGGGGCCAGCGTAACCATGCTTATCGCTGAGCTGCCCTTAAAATTGCCGCTCGACAAATCTGAGGCGCCAGGCCCTTTGCCCGATTCCGTCGTGGCCCATTTAGACAAGAGCCACCTGACGGTGCACACGTACCCGGAACGCCATCCGGACAGTGGTATTAGTACCTTCCGCGCGGATATCGATGTTTCCACTTGTGGTGAGATCTCACCACTGAAGGCACTGAATTTCCTGATACACAGTTTCGAGTCAGATATTGTTATTGCCGACTACCGTGTGCGTGGTTTTACCAGGGATATAAAGGGCAAAAAACATTATATCGACCACAAGATTCACTCGATCCAGAACTTCATGGACAAAGAAACCCTGGAGCGTTATCAGGCCATCGACGTGAACGTCTACCAGGAGAACATCTTTCACACAAAAATGATGCTGAAAGACTTTAATCTTGAAACATATCTTTTCCGTGTCGATGAAGGAGAGCTGTCAAACCGGGAAAAAACCACTGTAACTCGCCGATTAAAACGGGAAATGTGCGAGATTTTCTATGGCAGGAATCTGCGCTAATAACCGCCAGATCAGCCTATTTTTACAATTTTTTTACCGTTTTTAAGGCTTTGGTTTTCCTATCGACTGTAATCCATTGTAAATATGGGGATTATTTCCTTTTCTGGTCTGACCACAAAGCTGTACAGACCCATATGTCGGGTCTAATATAATGCGCAAGGGTGCGTTTTTTGTGGTGATCGCGAACGGTTCGCGTCAGATTCAGCAAATAAGCATATAAAACCAATAAATCGTTGAGAGCAGGGCCAGGGGCCCAACCAGGATTAGTCGATGTCACAAGCGGATACGGAAGCCACCAGTTCTGTCTACCATAAGAAAATACATGCCAAGGATATTCAACAGGGCATGTACATCTATCAACTGGATCGTCCCTGGATCGAAACCCCATTCATGTTTCAAGGTTTCGAAGTTCAAACCGAGGAACAAGTGCTGGAACTGCAAAAGCACTGCCAGTGGGTAATTATCGACACCGAAAAGGGCGCCGACTTTGATCCTTCAAAGGGCAACATCGGTGAGTACCAAAAGCGCATCAAGACGCTGGAAGATGAAGACGCCGAGATACAGAAAAAGATTCAAGCACTAACCAGTATCCAGGATGAGGAGGACAAGAAACGTAAACCTTACCCCGATAACGTAACCTTTGAAGACGAATTAACGCGCGCGAAAGAAATAGAAATCGAAGCGCGCGAAATAATGACCAAGACTATCGATGACGTCTCAAAGGGCAACAAGATCGACATGGAGCTTGCCAATAAGGCGGTTGGCAAGATGGTCGATAGTATTATCCGCAATCCAGACGCACTGGTGTGCCTGAGCCAGCTCAAAGACGTCAACAAATACACCGCCCTACATAGCATTAGGACTGCCATTATCGCGCTCGCCTTTGGACGGCACCTCGCGTTGAGTCGGGATGAACTCGCCGTTGTAGGTATGGGCGCCTTGTTGCATGACGTTGGTATGGCACGACTGCCGAAGGAGATACTAGAAAAACCTGGCGGTCTATCAGTCGAAGAATTTAAAACCATGTCGAAACACGTTCAGTGGGGCGTGGAAATCCTGCAAGAGTCGGGTGGTGTATCGCAAGGTGTTATCGAAATGGTAGAGCAACACCACGAACGGGGCGACGGCAGCGGTTACCCTACGAAGCGAACCGGCAAGATGATTTCACCAGCAGGTGCGATTGCAGGTATTGTCGACGTCTATGACGCCATCACCAGTGATCGTCATTACAGTGGTGGTCTTTCCGCCGAGGACGCCCTGAAACGTATGTACGAGTGGCGGAAAAAAGACTTCAAAGCCCAAATGGTGGAAGAATTTATTAAGTGCATGGGCATTTTCCCGATCGGCAGCCTGGTAGAGTTGAGCACCGGCGCTATCGGTGTGGTAATCACCATCAACCGGGCTCGTCGATTGAAACCAAAAGTAGCCCTTGTACTAACGGCGAGTGGAACACCGTTTAGCCATCGATTTATCGCCGACCTCTCTGATGAGCGCTACAAGGGCGAAGAAGAACTAAAAATAAAGAGGGTGTTGCCGTCCGGAACTCACGGCATCAATCCGATGGAATACATCGTTCAGCTATAGCGAATTCTCGCTGGGAGCGTTCAGGCACGCTCTACGTAATCACCGGTATCCGTATTCACCTTTATCTTATCTCCGGCCTCGATAAAGGTCGGAACTGTTACTACTAGTCCAGTCTCTAGCGTGGCAGGCTTGCCACCGCCGGCGGCAGTCTGACCTTTAATCGCCGCATCGGTTTCGGTCACCTCAAGCACCACGTTTGCCGGAAGATCCAGGCCAATCGGACTCTCGTTGTGGAATGCGACTTTGACTTCGGTGTTGGGTAGCAGGTATTTAACTTGCTCCTCGAGATCCTCCGCCGGAATACCTATCTGCTCATAGCTCTCATTGTCCATGAAGATGTAATTCTCACCATCCAGGTAGAGATACTGCATATCACGCACCTCGACATGCGGTTTTTCCACTTTATCCTCAGACCGGAAACGCTCATTGAGCTTGGTGCCAACGCTAAGCTCCTTCATCTCCAGCTGTACGAACGCACCGCCTTTGCCTGGTTTTACGTGGGATTTTTTTAGTACACGCCACAATTTGCCGTTGTACTCAATCAGGCTGCCAACTCGGACTTCAAATGCAGATATTTTCATGGGCTTTAATAAATTGTGGGCGCAGTTTAGGAGCGCGCATTCTAGTGAGTGCTGAGAGTTTTTTCAAAAATGTGGGAGCTCTCGATATTTCGCTTTGCTAAATGGGCCGAGTCAGTCAATGTGTGTGCCCTACAAAACGGTGGTAACAAAGTCTACTTTATTATTAATAATCAAATAGATATGGTATTATTTTGTTGTTGTTTCTAGTAACCGTAATGGCAAGTCGCTCCGCACAGGCGCGTGTTAATCTTGGTTTTTCATTTAGAAATTTGTCTTAGTTAAGATTTCAAAATATGCCTTCGTTTGACCTCAATTGCGACCGCTGTCCTCGACTTTCGACATTCTTACGGGAAGTAAAGAAATCGCACCCGGATTACCACGCCAGGCCTGTTGCACCCTTTGGGGATCCAAACAGCCATTTTCTGATCGTTGGATTAGCGCCCGGTATGCATGGCGCCAATGCTACGGGTAGACCATTTACCGGTGATTACGCCGGCATCTTGTTATACGAGACATTATACAAGTTCGGATTTGCATCAGCGCCCGAGTCGGTCAATCAGGATGATGGATTAACTTTAGTCAATTGTCGTATTACCAACGCAGTTAAATGTTTGCCCCCCGAAAACAAACCCGTTGGTTCGGAAATAAACACCTGTAACGAGTTTCTTGCGTCAGAGCTTGCTTCTTTGCCACCAAAAAGCGTGGTGCTGGCGCTCGGCACCATCGCCCATAAGTCTGTACTCAAGGCCCTGAATGAGAAACAAAGCGCGTATTCCTTTTCCCATTGTGCAGTACATAACATTAATGACGATTTGACCTTGGTCGATTCCTATCATTGCAGCCGATATAACACCCAGACGCGGCGATTGACTTCGGCCATGTTTGAACAAGTGTTTACCAAGATCAAAAGTCTGCTTACCTGAATAAAATGGAAACTTTTGAACCAAAGTCTTTTGTTCGCGATTTACCCAATAGTCCGGGTGTGTATCGCATGCTCGACGAAGAAAAGACGGTTATTTATGTAGGCAAAGCAAAGGATTTGCGTAAAAGAGTCAGTAGCTACTTTCGAAAAAGCGGCTTGTCTCCAAAAAATCAGGCGATGATGTTGCTGGTTAAGGATATCGAGATAACGGTAACGCATACGGAGAACGAGGCGCTGCTACTGGAAAATAACCTGATCAAGGCGGAGCATCCACGGTTCAATATTCTGCTGCGTGACGACAAGAGTTATCCCTATCTTTATTTGTCGACAAAAGATGAATTTCCGCGACTGGATCTTCACCGGGGTGCCCAGAAAAAACCGGGGCGATACTTTGGGCCGTATCCATCCGTTTCAGCAGTACGCGAGAGCATGAACTTGCTGCAAAAAACATTCGGGATTCGCCAATGCAGCGACAGCTTTTTTCGTGCCCGTTCCCGGCCCTGTCTGCAATATCAGATTAAGCGATGCTCGGGGCCTTGTGTCGGGCTGATCAATGTTGAGAACTATGCAGAAGATGTTCGCCAGATCGTAATGTTCCTTGAGGGCAAGAGCCACGAACTGGTGGAAGAGATGGTTGAGCACATGGAGCAGGCTTCGTATGACCGGAATTACGAAAAAGCAGCTGTGTTCCGTGACCGAATTGCGGCGCTAAAGCGTACCCAGGAAAAACAATATATCAATAGCGGTGGCGGAGATATCGACATCATGGCTCTCTCGGCAGAACAGGGGCTCGCTTGTGTGGAAGTTATGTTTGTGCGAGATGGCCGACAACTCGGTAGCCGTAGTTATTTTCCTCAGCGAACGGATGGTGTGGAAGAGGGCGATATCCTGACAGCCTTTTTATCTCAGTATTACGTCGGCAAGCCCGTTCCAGCCACAATCTACATTGACAGAAAAATTGAAGACGCGGAGTTAATTCGTTCTGCCCTGATGCAACAGGTCGACCGATCCATTTCAATTGCCGTTCCCAGCCGCGGCACCCCTAGACGCTGGCTGCAAATGACCGAAGTGAACGCAAAGGATGCATTGCGTCGGCAACTTATGAGCCGCAGCAGTCTGCGCCAGCGTTTTGAGGCCTTTCAGGAGGCATTTGGCCTGGACGCGATTCCAGAGCGCATCGAGTGTTTTGATGTTAGCCATACCCAGGGAGAAGCGACAGTGGCGTCTTGCGTCGTGTTTTCTCTGGAAGGCACGGTAAAGAGTGATTACCGGCGATTTAATATCGAAGGCATACAGGCTGGTGACGACTACGCCGCAATGACGCAAGCGCTCACGCGGCGATACCGACGCCTCAAGGAAGGCGAGGGCAAATGGCCGGATATTGTCTTGATCGATGGTGGCAAAGGACAGCTTGCTCGCGCAGAAGAAGTTATGCGTGAACTTCAGGTAAGAGGCGTTCTGCTGATTGGTGTCGCCAAGGGGCCCGAGCGTAAACCAGGGCTGGAGCAGCTGTTCTTGTCCGGTGAGAAAGCGGCCACTATACTGCCGCCAGACTCACCGGCATTACACTTGATCCAGCAAGTCCGGGATGAAGCACACCGGTTTGCGATCGCGGGTCATCGCCACAAACGGGGAAAGACACGGCGTAAATCGCGATTGGAAGAGATACCCGGCATCGGTGAAAAGCGTAGGCAGAGCCTCCTGAAGCGTTTAGGGGGGCTGCAGGAGGTCGCTCGCGCCGGTGTGGAAGATCTGGCAAATGTACCAGGCATAAGTCCAGAGTTGGCCAAACGCATCTACAATGTTTTTCATTCACAGGATTCTTGAATTTTGATGAGCGCGCCAAACATTCTGACTTTAATCAGGCTCGCACTGATTCCTCTACTCGTTGCGCTATATTTTTCGCCCGGTCGCTGGGCGGCGGGCCTGACAACAGCCGTCTTTGTCATTGCGGCGTTGACCGACCTTTTGGACGGTTACCTTGCCCGAAAACTCCAGCAGACATCTGCGCTAGGCGCCTTCCTGGATCCGGTGGCAGACAAATTGGTGGTGGCGGCCGCGCTGGTGTTACTCGCCTCAGATCCGCTCGTGCATGAGTTTGTTTGGGATAGCACCCTTTTTATCGTCATGGTTCTGGTTATCATTGGCCGCGAGATTACGGTGTCGGCACTAAGGGAATGGATGGCCGAGATCGGAAATCGAAAAAAGGTCGCCGTTTCCTCGCTCGGCAAAGTAAAAACGGTTATGCAGATGGTGGCGATCTCATTCCTGCTGTTCCGTGGCTCACTGTGGTCAATCCCAATCATGACCATTGGCGAGATACTTCTCTATTTGGCCGCTATCCTGACCCTGGTGTCCATGTTTAGCTACCTGCGCGCCGCCTGGCCGGCCCTGAGCAGCGGAGATTCCTGAAAATAGGCCAAAACCCCGTGCTTGACAGAGGGATGGCCATACATACAATACGACACCCGCGCGGGAATAGCTCAGTTGGTAGAGCACAACCTTGCCAAGGTTGGGGTCGCGAGTTCGAATCTCGTTTCCCGCTCCAGATTGCAAGGGAAGGGTGCAACAGCACCTTTCCCTTTTTTGTTCAAAAAGGCCGATTATTGGCCTGTCCTAATTGGCTGGGTGGCAGAGTGGCTATGCAGCGGATTGCAAATCCGTGTACCTCGGTTCGACTCCGGGCCCAGCCTCCATCTTTCCTTAAATTCTTTCCCAATAGGACGTTTAGCCGTTAGAATTCGCCGCGCCCACTCGTGCCCGGGTGGCGAAATTGGTAGACGCAAGGGACTTAAAATCCCTCGGTGGCAACACCGTGCCGGTTCGATTCCGGCCCCGGGCACCATTTCGTTCCCTCAAGGCAATATACCGACAGACAATCCGCACTTTATTGGTGTAAGGCTGCAGAAGGGTTTTCCCTGTATTTCCTTGGCTCTTTGCTACACTAATCAAAGAAAGAGTGAAAAATTGCCGGCTAATGGACAGGAGGGTGCATGGCTGGGTGCCTTAATTTAGGCTCAAAAATTTGGTTTTACATGTTAAATGTCGCCCTTTTCGGGTTAGCGACATTACCTGCCTTTGGTGCCCGGGAATATTCGTTCTCCGTAGTTCCACAAAGTCCCAGATTGACAGTACATCGGGATTGGACCCCACTGCTCAAGCGTTTATCCGAAGAAACCAATATCAAACTGCGGTTGGTGCATTATCCCAGCATTACTGAATTCGGCGCAGGTCTGAAAAAAGGTGAGCCGGATTTTGCCTACATCAATCCATATCAAGCTGCCCTGGTCCACAAAGCACCCGGGTATATACCACTACTAAGAGACAGCAGGCGGAAATTAAAGGGCATTGTCGTGGTCAGAAAAGAATCGCCCTATAAAACGGTAGAAGACCTCGAGAATCTGCGGCTTGCATTTCCATCACCCAACGCTTTTGCTGCCTCGTTATACATTCGTGCGCTTTTGGCGAAAAAAGGTATTCGATTTTCGCCTAGCTATGTAGGAACACACGCAAATGTCTATCGGAGCGTGCTTAGAAAGACCGCCCACGCGGGTGGTGGCGTTTACCGTACGTTGGCCAAAGAGTCAGATTCAGTCAAGGCACAGCTTCGCGTTCTTTATGAGGCACCCGGTGTTGCACCGCACCCCATCGTCGTTCACCCACGAGTGCCGGACAAGGTAAGGGTGAAGATTGTTAAAACAATACTTGGGCTAAAACAGAACGAGGAAGGAAAGCGGTTCCTTGTAAATATTCAAATGCCTGACCCGGTTAAAGCGAACTACAAAATTGACTATATGCCTCTTCAGCGGCTCGGTCTCGAACGATTTTCCGATAATTAAGGAACAGTAGGCGATATAGGGAGCGCGATGTTATCGCTAAAAAAATTAGCCCCCAGAAGTCTGGCGGTTCAGGTACCGCTGATAGGCGTCGTGTTGCTAACGCTTGCGATGGGGGCTTATACCTGGCAAACCGTAGAACAGCTAACCGTCTTTAAAAGTGCGGAGCTGCAAAAGCGATTTGTAACTCTCGCCAGAAATATAGCGACATCCAGCGCAGACTCTGTGCTGAGCAATGATTACGCCACGCTGGAGCTAGTTCTATTACGTCAGGCCGATTATGACGATCTTGTCAGTGTCCAGGTGCTTACTGCCGGCGGCGATGTTGTGGCAGATGTTCGAAGAGGCTCAAGTGGAAAAGTCGAATCATTTTACCAGTTAGCTGTAATTTCCGTACCAGACGGCGACACGCGCAGCATTAATAGAAACGAGTCGACGACAGTCATTTGGCATCCGATATTGGTCAGCGAGCTTGCCGGGTGGGTGCGACTGGAATACAGCCTTGACTCCATTGCACATATAAGACAGGAAACCTGGAAAGAAAGTTCGATCACCAGTCTCGCTATCATTTTGGTTTTTGCATTACTGTTAAACGCCTTGTTTCTTCGATTCATGTTATCCATTTCCAGTGCCGCGAAATTCGCCTCCGAGCTGGATGGGAGTCGAACTCGCCAGATTCCGGTGGACACGGTGTCAATAGAGACCGAGGAGCTAACCAACGCGCTCAACGACGCATCCAGCCGCCTATATACGGCAAACAAGAATCTCAGTGACCAGAAGTTCGCGCTCGACGAAAGTTCGATCGTAAGCATTTCCGATAAATACGGCCTGATTACCTATGTCAATGATCGCTTCTGCACAGCTAGCGGCTATGAGCGCGAGGATCTGATCGGGTTGAATCACTACTTCCTGAGCTCGGATTACTATCCCGAAGAATACTTTGACGAGATTCGCAAGACACTCATGTCGGGAGAGGTATGGCGCGGCGAGTTGATAATTCGCCACTTGAGTGGCGATTCGTTGTGGGTGGATGCGACGATCGTGCCGTTTTCTGGCGAGTCGAAAAGTCCTTACCAGTTTGTGTCGGTGTTTACCGATATCACGGAAAGGAAGGCGGCGGAAAGTGAGATGGTCAAACTTACGAGGGCGTTGGAACAAACTGCCGACTCGATTTTTATTACCAACACCAAAGGTGTTATCGAGTACGTTAATCCTGCCTTTGAAATTACGACTGGATATGCAAAGGAGGAGGCAATCGGTTCGACTCCCAGCCTTGTTCGCTCAGGCCGGCATGACAAAGAGTTTTATAGGGATATGTGGGCAGCCTTATCCAATGGCGATGTGTTCCACGATGTGATGATCAATCGCAAAAAGTCCGGCGAGCTTTATTACGAAGAAAAGACTATCACGCCCCTAAAAAACGATAGCGGCGAAATTACTCAGTACGTATCGAGCGGAAAGGATATTACCGAGCGTGTGGAGGCCGAAGAGCGCCTTTATTACATGGCTCATCACGACGTGCTGACTCACTTACCCAATCGTACCTTGTTTCTGGATCGACTGAACCATGCCCTGAAGCGCATCAAAAGACACGATCGAATAGTTGCGATACTGTTTCTGGACATTGATCGCTTCAAGGTAATTAACGATACCCTTGGCCACGATGCCGGTGACATGCTGCTAAAGGAATTCGCATCGCGCCTGACAGCATGTGTTCGGGATGGTGATACGGTAGCAAGGTTGGGAGGAGATGAGTTCACTATCCTGCTGGAAGATCTGGCTAACGTTAACGATATCCCGGAAATCATAATTAAAATATTTCAGGCGCTCGCGAAACCAATTACGATAGAAAATCGTGAACTCTTTGTTACAACGAGTATTGGTATCAGTGTTGCACCTCGCGATGGTATAGGCTCAAACGATTTGCTTAAAAATGCCGATACCGCGATGTATCGATCCAAGGAAGAGGGCCACAATAGCTATACATTTTACTCTAAAGAAATGGAGGGGGCGCACTACGACAGACTGGATCTCGAAACGCAGTTACGGTACGCACTTGAACGAGATCAGTATGTCTTGCACTACCAGCCGCAGGTAAATATCGATTCGGGTAAAGTCGTCGGTGTAGAGGCACTGGTTCGATGGAGTCATCCTGAAAAAGGTATGGTGTCTCCTGCAGAATTTATTCCACTACTGGAAGAGACCGGTCTGATTGTCGATGTGGGTAAATGGATCCTGGTTACTGCGTGCACGCAAGCCCGACTCTGGCAAGAGGCTGGTACGACACCCGTCAGGATGTCTGTAAATATCTCGGCCCGCCAGTTTTATGATCCCAGTTTTATACCAATGCTCGATGACGTGCTGGAAGTTACGGGGATACCTCCAGAATTTCTCGAGCTTGAGATCACTGAAAGCGTCATTATGCATAGGGGCGAGAGCGTCATCGAATCATTGAACGCGATTATAGACAGAGGAGTTCATCTGGCAATTGACGACTTTGGTACTGGCTATTCGTCATTAAGTTATCTCAAGCGATTTCCGATTGATACAATCAAGATCGATCGATCATTCGTGCGCGATATCACAACCGATACCGACGATGCAGAGATTGTGGTCGCCATCCTGGCAATGGCGCGAAGTTTAAAACTGAACGTAGTCGCCGAGGGTGTTGAGACTGAAGAACAGCTCTCATTTCTCAAGCTAAAGCGTTGCGACGTAATGCAGGGTTTTCTTTTCAGCAAACCTATACCGGCTGCGGATGTTAGTCCGATGTTACCGGGCCATGAGGATTCTGCGGAACAACCCAATCCAGCAATTTTACCCTGATTTAGCGTTTTGTAATTATCAGGATTGATTTACTTTTATCTAAACCGCATGATTCCTCTGTCACTGATATTCGACAGGAGGCGATCATGGCGAGATTCTTTATTTTAGTTCTGACAATTATTTTGTCGTCTTGTCAACTCTCCCTGGATTACGAACCAAGCTCGATCAAAGAACTGCTCCCGGTTGGTTCCAGGCTTACTTTAAATCGAGCAATTGATATCCCTGAAGATCGATCATCGATCTATATATTCCGCGGCAAAGTGACACCCTACAGTCAAGTTGACGTTTATTACCCGCATTGTCAGTTTCGTTTGCACAAACTCTCTCCAAAGGCACGCCGAGTTGAGTCCGACACATTTCGAATCACAAGAATTGTCGAATGGGAGGACTATACAAGTCGTCAGTCGATTCGGGTTGCCGAACTAAGCGCGTCATCCGCCAGAATTACTGGTGGTGTTAGCGTTGGTATCGGTGCCTCGGATAGTGGCGGGCCTCCATTGATAAAATACGCGACCATCCTAAGTTTGCAGTCGGATAGACAGCCTGAGGTTCGGGAGTTGGTTTGTCTGCACTGGGGCGACCGTGGGGTTATTGAGCCGGTGACTCTACAGGAAATGAAGTCGGCTTTAGGAGATTTGCTTAGCATTAACGAATAACATGGAACGAATAAAATAATAATAAGAAATTATTAGATGATTGAGCTAAACACCCAAACCTACATCGCTGTCCTTGGGCTCAGCCTGCTTTCTGGCATTACGACACTGGTCGGTGTGTTTTTGGCCTTCGTATTTGTACGGAGTCGGCAATTCGTGGCACTTGGCATCGGATTTTCTGCCGGGATCATGCTACTGATTGCCGGACTGGAACTGATCCCCGAATCACTTAACGCGTCCGATGCAAACACCACCCTAGTCGCAGTGCTCGCTGGGGCTGGCCTAATTGCATTGCTTCATTACCTGATACCGCATATCCATATGGTTGAGGAAGATGGAGTGTTTGGTCGCCATATGCTCCGCGCTGCATATCTGGTCGCTCTTGGTTTGGTGCTTCATGATCTGCCAGAGGGATTTGCCATGGCAAATGCTTATGTTCGCTCACCAACATTGGGGATTCTGGTAGCCATCTCGATCGCCCTGCATAACATCCCGGAAGAATTTGCCATGGCAGTACCGGCTGTGGCACTTAAGCGCAAACGCCTTCTCTACATGGCTGCGTTTTTCTCCGCAATGGCTGAACCGCTTGGCGCCACTTTAGGTCTAATCGCTGTAGAAATTGATCCTTCGTTGAATCCGGTGTTCATGGGGTTTGCGGCAGGTGCAATGATATTTGTGTCTCTCCATGAACTGATCCCCATGGTGCGTATCTATGGACACAAGAGGTTGTTCCTGTTTGGTGGCGTGCTTAGTCTATTCGTCTACGGCTCTCTGGTATTGCTAATTCCCGAATAGATTAGATTCCCGGCAATAAATTTCGCCGATCCGAATGTGACCGAGGTCAATGTTTTGGCACAATGTTTACACCATATTATGTGGTGAAAATTGTTGAAGGGTATATTGTTATGTCGAATGAATTGGAACCTATTTTAAATCAATGGTACGAAACCGATAAGGGCAAGATATTTCGGGTCGTTGCGCTGGATGAGGCCAATGGGATGGTCGAGCTACAGCATCAGGACGGTGACCTCAACGAAATAGAAATAGAACAATGGGCTGAGCTCATACTTGAAATAGTCGAGGCGCCTAGCGACTTTCGGGGCTCAATGGACCCCTCTACCGATGAAGAGCTTTAGTCAACACTAAACCAGGAAATGGCAGTATGAGCAGGACCTACAAGTCTGAAGAAATTTTTCCACATCTGGTCGAAATCCGACGCTCCATTCACAAACACCCGGAGCTGGCCTTCGAAGAAACAAAAACGGCCAAGACCATCATCGAAGAACTGGATCGCCTCGGTATTCCTTACGAGTATGACGGCAAAGGCAGTGGTGTAGTTGGCAAACTCATTACAGATGGATCCGCGCCAACTGTCGCTTTGCGAGCCGATATGGATGCCTTACCGGGCGGAGAAAACACAGACCTACCATTTGCTTCAACCATAAAAGATAAAGTTCATGCTTGCGGTCACGATGCGCACGTCGCAATCGTGCTCGGTGCCGCCAATCTACTGAAGCAATCGCCACCCAAAGGCAACGTTTTATTGGTGTTTCAACCTGCCGAAGAGAAAGGCGGTGGATCACGAGTCGTAATCAAGACCGGGATCCTGAAAGGCGTAAACGCCATCTTTGGTGCTCACGTAACGCATCATTACCGCGTTGGTGAAATTATGGTTGCCGACGGTGTTATCACTGCACAGTCCGACCGGTTCTATATAAACGTTAAAGGAAAAGGTGGTCATGGAGCGAGACCTCACGAGGCGATTGACGCAATAGTCATTACCGGTCTGTTAATAACCGCAATCCAGACTCTGGTTTCACGCGAGGTTAATCCTGTATTTCCTTCGGTGGTTACGATTGGTCGAATCGAGGCGGGCAGTGCACCGAATGTAATTGCCGAGGAAGCCTACCTGGAAGGATCAATTCGCACCACGTTACCGGAAGTGCGCGAACATATTCATGCAGGATTGAGACGTATGGTGGCCGCATTCAGTGATCTGCATAATGCAGAGATAAATATTAAAATCGATGCCGGTTATCCACCAGTGGTTAACACGGCAAGAGAATCCCGTCTGGCGCATCAATCCGCAGAAAAAGTGGTTGGTCGGGATGGATTAATGAAAATGGACCACCCCAGCATGGGTTCAGAGGATTTTGCTTATTATCTAGAGGATATTCCGGGTTGCTATGTAAGGCTGGGCGCAAGAATAAGGGAGAATGAATTCATTCCACTACACAGCCCGGAGTTTGATATTGATGAGGATGTCCTGAAAGTTGGTGCTGACTTCTTTGACCAGCTCGCCCGGGACGCCCTCGACGAATACAGTAAGTAAGATATGGATTTTAATCCGTCTGATCCAAACACCGTCGGCATGGAGCTAGAGCTCCAGTTGGTGGATACAAGTACGTTTGATCTGGTCGACGGTATACTCTCGTTAATGGAACTCTTCCCTGACAGTACATTTGTCAAACCGGAGTTTTTCCAGAATACCGTTGAAATCGCCACCAGGATCTGTACCAACAGTGATCAGCTGAACGATCATTTGCTGGAGCTAACCAGAGACGTGAAAACCAAGTGCGATACACTCGGCATGCGTCTGTGTGGTGCGGGCACGCATCCATTTTGCGAGCGGCTGGCGCTAATCACTCCCATGCCCAGATACGAACGGCTTGAAAAAGTCAGCGGCTATATCGGGCAATCACAAATTACATTTGCCACCCATGTCCACGTAGGCGTGGAATCCGGTCAGCAAGTCATAGAGGTGATGGATCAGCTAAAGGCCTATCTGCCATTGCTAATAGCATTATCTGCCAATTCACCATTCTGGCGGGGTTACGATACTGGCTACGCGTCGTATCGGCATCGCATTCTTTCGGCCACACGCAGTTATGGAATACCACCTTCCTTTGGGACATGGAGTGACTTTGAAAGCTTTCTGGAAACTACCGTGCGAGCAGGAGTATTCGAAAGCATCAACGATATTCACTGGGATATTCGCCCTCGACCGCATTTGGGCACTGTAGAAATAAGGGTGCTGGATGCCCAGTCGACTATAGGTGACGCCGTTGCGCTGGCCGCCTTTGTTCGCGCCCTGGTAACTTTTGTCAGAGATTTTAAACAGGATGCGCTGGACGAAAACTTACCGCAGCCTTTGCCAGGCTGGTTAGAAAAAGAGAACCACTTTCAGGCTTCGAGAAGGGGTATAAAGGCGAAATACGTAGCCAATGACCAGGGCGATATTCTCAAAATGAAAGAGATATGGCGTCGGGTGTCTGCAGCCATTCGCCCAGTGAGTCAGTCATTGGGTGAAGAAAAGTATCTGGATCAGTTAATTAACAGAATAAATGAAGGGCCAGCCTATGCTCGTCAAAAACAGGTTTTCGAGCGCAACTCATCCCCAAGAGATGTTGTTGAAGATTGTGTGTCACAGCTAGAACAAGAGCTGTAGAATAGGGTGATTCTTAAATTGTCAGTCTGAATTAATGATTACGGTATACGGTATTCCCAACTGCGACACGGTTCGCAAGGCCAGAAAATGGCTGGGAACGCACAAAATAGATTTTATTTTCTTCGATTTACGCAAAGACGGCTTAACCAACGATATCGTTAAGTCCTGGGTTAGCCAGCTTGGCTGGGAAAAGTTGGTCAACAAGCGTAGCGCGACCTGGAAGAAAATACCCCAGAAGCTTAGAGATACCATCACAAACGACAACGTTAGTAAGTTGATTATGGAATATCCAACGTTAGTTAAGCGGCCTGTAATTGATAATGACGGGAAGTACATCGTTGGATTCGATGAAAAGATCTATCGGCAACTTGTCGCCTAATTTATTTATGGATTGCCCGCTATGCTGAAGTACTTTGCCTACGGCTCTAACCTGCACCCGGTACGTCTAAAGTTGCGCGTTCCGGAAAGTGAATTCGTTTGTTGCGCCACGCTAAAAGGATACCAGCTCTGTTTTCACAAACGTGCAGGTGATGGCTCCAGCAAATGTAACGTCCTCTACACCGGCGACGACACAGATATAGTCCATGGCGCTATTTACCAGTTGCCAAAAAGTCTGCGCCACGTGCTCGATCGTTACGAAGGCGTGGGATTCGGCTATGAAGTTGAGGACTTGGAAGTCTCCGCTCAAGGGGAAACGCATAAAGTTTTCGCCTATGTTGCCCAGGATACCCATATTGATGATGGCATGCTTCCGTACCATTGGTACAAAGAGCTGGTTGTAAAGGGTGCCGAGCATCATGATTTGCCTCAGCAATATATCGACGAGTTGTATTCGATTGATTCAGCTCATGATCTGGAAGATGTTCGCAGACGGGAGAATGAGCGGATAGTCAGTATAATGCGAGATTATCCCCCTGAATAATCAACACCACTAACAATTAACGTGTAAATCTAAGCAACGGCATCCGTTGATGGCAGATTTGCCTCAATAGTTGGCGGAGTTCATCCAGGCTTTCTTTCGACCTTCCATACAAACTTCCTTGCAGCACATTAAGGCATTTGTGCAGGCCAGGATTGGCGCGGTAACGGCGCTGCCACAGCTCATACCACGTCTCTACGGTCAGGTTCGGTTGCCAGAATTCTCCACAGGCTATTTCGGTTAGCGCCAGCCGGAACTCCTGAGCCGAAGAGGCTTCGTTTATTTTTAGTAGTGCCGCACG
>CAJICK010000156.1_pt1 | contig 25286 bp, 26 predicted proteins | sample 9199621 | NCBI WGS metagenome assembly CAJICK01 (sample SAMEA7708342, study PRJEB35096) | sediment metagenome | biome: marine neritic benthic zone biome [ENVO:01000025]; feature: sediment [ENVO:00002007]; material: shallow marine sediment [ENVO:03000034] sea grass bed [ENVO_01000059] ... | reverse complement strand
TTCGGATAAAGCTTGCGTTCAATAAAGTATTCGTCTTTCAATGCGATCTCTTCAAGTCGCATTGCGATCTCCAGTAGTGGATCGTCTAATCCAAGATGATCCAGCACTTCCTTTGCAGACTCCTGAATAACGCGCGCACGTGGATCAAAATTCTTGTACACGCGATGACCAAAGCCCATTAAGCGGAATGGATCATCTTTATCTTTTGCTCGAGCTACTGCGTCTGGAATGTTCTCCGGTCGTCCTATTTCGGTCAGCATGTCGAGGACTGCTTCGTTCGCTCCGCCGTGGGCTGGGCCCCAGAGGCTGGCAATGCCTGCGGCGATACACGCGAATGGATTCGCGCCACTCGACGCCGCCAGGCGCACCGTAGAAGTGGATGCGTTCTGCTCGTGGTCGGCGTGCAGAATCAGGATACGGTCTAGTGCGCGAACCAGAATTGGATCAACTTCGTAATCTACATGCGGACGACCAAACATCATCTGCATAAAATTGTCAGCGTACCCGAGAGATTTTTGCGGATACCGTATAGGTCGACCAATATGATAGGTATGACTGGCGGCCGCGATCATCGGCATCTTGGCGATCAAGCGATTCGCAGCGAGCTGACGTTGTTCGGGATCCTTGATATTCATGCTGTCGTGATAGAAAGCGGAAAGTGCTCCTACGACACCCACCATAATCGCCATTGGATGAGCGTCACGACGAAAACCTTTGTAGAACTCCAGCACCTGATCGTGCAATAAACTGACGTCGCCAATCGTGTCTGTAAATTGGAGGTACTCGTTTTCATTTGGCAGCTCACCTGCCATCAACAGATAAGCTACTTCCAGAAACGTGCTTTTCTCTGCAAGCTCCTCAATGGGGTAGCCGCGATAGAGCAATATGCCTTCATCACCATCGACAAATGTAATGGAACTTTTACACGATGCGGTGGAGCGGAAACCCGGATCGTAGGCGAGAAGATTCTGACCGGAATACAATGACTGAATATCCACAGCCTGGGGGCCCAGGGTTCCCTCGAGAACCGGCAAGCTATGCGATTTCTTTTCCTTCGAAATCTTGGCGTTAATGTATTTCGTCATCGTTTTGATCCGTTAATCCACGCAAGTGATTGCGTTCCTTAAAAATTGCTGGATCGGCTAGCCTACAAAAAAGCCAATCCCACGTACAGTTCGTTGGGGGCTAGAAACACTATAATTCGCCCTAATTAAGGCGTTTTACCGCAGTATCAGGTGCTACTAAGCCACCATTCCGATATAGCCTTGCCCACCCTCGGGTTTACCAGATAGCCGTATGACCGGTGGACATTCAGTCCGTCTTCATTCCGAAAATAATTGTAGACGTCGTGATATTCATCGAGGATGTCCTCGGTCAGCCCGCGCTTGACCATGTCTTCGTAATCATCGGCCACACCTCGATCGAGCGCGGTCAGGTCGCCTACGCTTGAGATATTTTTCCATCGTCGAATGTTCCCTGTGTAACGATGTGCTTCATCCGCTCTTGCACCCAGCAATCGCCGACGTACATATTGCATACCGAGAGGGCTGCCGAGTGATAAAAATAAATCAACACGATCCTCGTTGCCCTCCCCGTTCCACAGCTCCCAGAGACTATCCCACGCGATGATAGATCCCATGCTGTGGCCGATTAGCAGCACCCGATCGCCTTGCTCAAACATGTCACGCAATGGTTGTTTAAGCTTCTCCCTGATTCGATCCGCAATTTCTCCGTGATTAATAAAGTAGTGCTGGGTTTCCCGGATCGCACCCTTTACGGACGGATCAGGAATGAGGCTAATCAGAAAAGGAAAATGGTCGCCCAGGGTATAGAGCAGTCGCGCTGTTCTTACATGCCAGTGCTCCGCTTCCTCCCGATCTGTCTCGCCTGGACCGGCCCTTTCCAGCAACTCATCAATAGCCGGAAGATCTGACTCGATAGATTTGTATCGGTGATAGTACTCATGGTTCCAGGCAATCAGCTCAAAACATTCTTCATTTTCAAGTAGCGAGTCTGCTACTTCAGCATTAACACGACGCACGCCTTCCAACAGACAACGCCATAACTGGCGCCGATGCTCTCTCGGATGTGGTTTGGGATTTTTCCCCGGAACAAAAATAATTTTGTTCATATGATTATTCTCCGTAACAGTCTCGCAACATATGGTACGGTATCCTGTAGTTACTAAAATATTGTAACCTAAGGTTCGCGCACACAGGGGCTAGAACGAATGATCCGTAAGAAAATACTGGTTATTGGTTACGGTGAGATGGGTCACGCCATGTCACATTTGTTACAGCCAAACCACGACGTCACGATCTGGCAGCGCCATCCGGAATCTGGCAGTCCGCCTCCATTGACAGAAGCCGCCCTTGATAAAGATTTTGTATTTTTTTGCGTGCCGACTGAACCAGTTAATTCGCTGGCACAACAAATCAAACCCTCTCTCTCTGAAGACACGATCTGTTTAAGTGTTGGTAAGGGGCTCGACAATGAAGGTCGCCCCGCCTTCAAGGCCATGACAGACGCACTTGGTTCCACGTCCCCGCATGCTGTGATTTATGGTCCGATGATTGCTGAAGAGCTGATTTCCGATCGTCCAGGATTTGCGCAAGTGGGTAGCGTCAATGACAACTGGGCACGGCAGGTTCAACAATTGTTTGATGGCACCCAGCTATACCTGTCGACAAGCAATGACACCACCGGTTTATCCTGGTGTGCAGTATTGAAAAACGTCTACGCCATTGCCTTTGGAATGGCCGACGGCCTCAATCTTGGTGATAACGTAAGAGGTTTTCTCGCTGCAACTGCACTGAACGAACTTGCAGATATCGCGGTGGACCAAGGTGGTAAGGCCGACGCACCTTATGGGCTTGCCGGTTTAGGGGATCTCATGACCACCGCCACCAGCACCAAATCGAACCATCACAGCATTGGGGTAAGGCTGGCACTGGGGAGCCGCGACAACATTAAAGGCGAAGGAATACACACACTGGCAATGGTGAAAAAAAGTGGTGTGGTCGATATCAGCCGGTATCCCCTGTTTAGCCTGGTCGCGCAGATAGTTGAGCACGACGTTGAGATCACCACGGTCTGGCAAAATTATCTGGCGTCGGCCTTTCCCTCACATCAAAACTGAAATGTCAATTCTACTATCCGGACTGAACACGCGTTAGAATCCCGCCCGCGTTTTTCACTCACAGTATTAAACTAGTAGTTGAAGAAGTTAAACCCCCGACAATTGGATGCAGTACGTGCCGTTGATGGCCACGTGCTCGTGCTGGCCGGAGCCGGCAGCGGCAAGACATCGGTGATTACGCACAAAATCGCTTACCTGATTAATGAGCGCGATGTATCGCCCAAACATATCGCAGCGGTAACGTTTACCAACAAAGCCGCTCGTGAGATGAAGACTCGCGTCAGCGACATCGTTAGCCGTGAACATGCCAAGGCATTGACGATTTCCACGTTTCACACGCTCGGCCTTTCTATCATTCGCAAAGAATATAGATCTCTTGGCTTTAAACCCGGTTTCTCCATCTTCGATGCCGAGGATAGTCTTGGACTAATCCGCGAATTGATGCGCAACGAACTCAGCGCCGACAAAAAACTGGCGGAACAGGTTCAATGGCAAATATCGCGCTGGAAAAATGACCTGGTTGAACCAAGTGAAACCGCTGAAGAGGAAGCTATCGCGAAAACTGCTGCTCGCGTATACCCCGAATACGTGCGGCACTTGAAGGCTTATAATGCGGTCGATTTTGACGATCTCATTCGATTCCCCGTTTTACTGTTTCGACAGGAGCCGGAGATTCTTCAGAAGTGGCGCAATCGCTACCGCTATCTCTTGATAGACGAATACCAGGACACGAACGGCAGTCAGTACGAACTAGTTCGGCAACTGGTAGGCGGTGACGGCGCCATGACGGTAGTTGGTGATGATGATCAGTCGATCTATACCTGGCGTGGCGCACAACCGGAGAATTTGAAGTACCTGCAACGCGATTTTCCCAAGCTGCAGGTAATCAAACTGGAACAGAACTACCGCTCAACTGGTCGCATCCTGCATGTCGCGAATATGTTAATCGCCAATAACGAACACGTCTTCGAAAAGAAACTCTGGAGTGACTTTGGCTACGGCGATCCTGTTAAGGTTTTGCACACCAGCAACGAAAACCATGAAGTCGAAAAGATCGTCGGCGCATTGCAGCATCACCAGTTCAAACACCGCACACATTTCCGTGACTACGCCATCCTGTTCCGCAGCAATCATCAGGCGCGCATGTTCGAACGCACATTGCGCGAACACCGGATTCCTTATTTCCTGAGTGGCAGCATGTCATTTTTTGATCGAACTGAAATCAAGGACATTCTTGCCTATCTTCGACTTATCACCAATCCTGACGACGACAATGCTTTCCTGCGTATTGTGAACACACCTCGACGGGAAATCGGGCCGGCGACACTTGAGAAGCTTGGTAGCTACGCAACAGAACGCCAAGTCAGCTTATTAAAAGCATCATCTGAACTTGGCCTGGAACAGCACTTGAATGCGCGGCAGTTAACCGTATTGCGCGCCTTCACCCAGTGGGTACAAGAGATGAGTGACCGCACCGAGGACGATGATCCGATCGAACTGGTAAAACGCATAGTCGCTGACATTCATTATGGCGATTGGTTACAGGAAACCTGTAATGACGCGGTCATTGCCGAGAAACGAATGGAAAACGTGATGGACTTGCTGGACTGGCTCCAGCGCATGGCACAGCGTGATGACGAAAGGCTGAACCTGAGTGAGTTGGTCGCCAAGATTTGCCTGATCGGTATGTTGGAGAGCGACGGCGAGGAAGAAGCCACTGATCACGTATTCCTCATGACCTTGCATGCGGCAAAGGGTTTGGAGTTTCCCCACGTTTTTATCGCCGGTTTCGAAGAAGGCATACTGCCGCACCACGCATCACTGGATGAAGACCGGTTGAGCGAGGAACGACGTCTCGCCTACGTTGGAATTACGCGTGCGATGAAGACACTCACTTTATCTTTTTGTAATCGGCGTAAACGTCAGGGTGAACTGGTCGAATGTGAACCCAGCCGTTTTCTGTCGGAACTACCGGAAGACGATTTAGCATGGGAAGGTAAAGATCATGCTGTGCCTGTCGAGGAAAAACAGGAGCGTGGTCGCGCCTACCTGGATAGCATGCGAGAGTTGCTTGGCAAGGAAAATCAGGCATAAAGCTGGTCAACTGGAATCCGGCCTCGCCAACAGCTATTATTCAAGCATAAGAAAATCTATAACCGGTATGGTCTGGATCATTAGTAGCGTGGAGGTTTCACTAGAGTGTGCTTTGAGTTGCTACTAGCGGTATCAAGATGGAAGCATTGACAAATAAAGCTTTGACACCGGTGAATTTCCCGGAATTTTACAGAACAATTTCTGGCCTGCGTTTCCCGCTTAGGGTCGCAGACGTGCTTGATCTGCGTGCCGTATTTAACGAGGCTATCGACAAGTTTGAAGAACCAGCCGACTCACCTTCCTATCGGGAATTCACTGATGCCCTCGAATCAGCAATTCACACCTTTGGTGTAGAGAGTCGACGCCATGCCGATCGCTTGATACGCCTGCTTACAATGTTGCGCGAGATTCACTACAACCACAGCATCGCTTCGCGTGACACGGAAGTGGAGCTTAGATCCAAACTGGATGAGGTTCAGGAAGCGAGAGATCGTTCCACCCGGTATGGTGTCGTCGCAATGCTAGCAGCGATAGGATTAGCAATCGCATGGGCCGCTGCACCACAGGCCAGCTGGCTGGTAAAAGTCGCAACACTGGGTGCGACATACCTTTCTTATGACTTCTTTCATTCCTTGCCAACACTCGAGCGGGAACATAAGGCATTGAACAAAGAACTAAACGATCTCCTCCGCGAACGCATCACCAACGTTAACTGGAAAATGCTCATTCACAAGCTTTCATTATTGATGGGATACAAGAAAGTAAGCGGTATAGAAGTCTTTAATATGGATGAAGATGTGGATCACAATGACACCCTGTCATTTCTCCACTAGTACACCCCAACCTCCGTTCAACTGTATTCCTTTTTAAATTCCTCAAGCAACACTTGTTGTTCATCGGTGAGGCTGAGCTTATCTAGTAAATCTGGTCTGCGTTGCCACGTGCGACCAAGGGATTGCTTCAATCGCCACTTGCGTATTGCCTCGTGATCACCGGATAACAAAATCTCGGGAACGGTCTGTCCATGATAATCCTCTGGACGGGTGTAATGAGGACAATCCAACAGACCTTCAACGAAGGAATCCTGTTCAGCAGAATCCGCATCTCCAAGTGCTCCGGGTAACTGTCGGGTCAGTGAATCGATGACCACCATCGCTGGTAACTCACCACCAGATACGACGTAATCACCAATGGACCATTCTTCATCGACCTCGGCTTCAATTACACGCTCATCAATTCCCTCATAGCGCCCTGCGAGAAAAACCAATCCTGATTTCTTTGAGTATTCAGCAACAAGCTCGTGATCTACTTTTTTTCCTTGTGGTGACAAATAGATCACCGGCGCTGCTTGCAGCTGTGCTTCACGTGCAGCCCGGATCGCATGACTGAGAGGTTCTGGCAACATCACCATGCCCGGACCCCCGCCATAGGGGCGATCATCGACCGTGCGATGGCGGTCGCAAGTGAAGTCCCGTGGATTCCAGGTATGCACCTCCAGCAAGCCTGATTTCACAGCACGACCGGTAATGCCGTAGTCGGTCACCGCTGTAAACATCTCCGGAAATAGGGTTACGACATCTATGCGCATAGTATCGGTTACCGGCTATCGGGCTGACAACGAGCGAACAAAATCCATGTAGGGCTTGGTGTCCCACGGGCGACCACCTAGCGCGATATATCGCACCCTGCCCTCCGGATCGACAAAGAAGGTTGATGGCAGCCCCCTGGGTTGCCATCTATTGGTCACAGAGCCATCGGCATCCAATAGCGTATTAAGATTTGGCGCGGTGCCGCCCAAAAAAACAAAGACGTCATCTTCATTCTCGGCAGTGTTTACCATGACCAATTGGATTGTTTTGGGCACCAGTTTACTGGCCATGCGATCCAGTGTTGGTAGCTCGCGGCGACATGGGCCACACCAGCCCGCCCAGAAATGCACCATGACCCAACGCCCGCGATGGTCCGCGAGATCGGTGACATTGCCATCCATGTCCGCCAACTTTAATGGCAAGGCCATTTGCGGCTCCGCGAGCTGAATCACCCCTTTTGGCAATCCAGACGCGACAGCGCCCTGGATGGTTGCCATCAGGAGCAAACATATTGCGATGAAAAAATTAATCCGGGATATCATGATTACTGACTACTGGTCTTCACCCGTATAAACACAACCGGCGGTGCACGTTTCACGGATCACAAGCTTGCTCAGTAACGGTAGGGATGGCTTCAGACGCACCCAAATCCAGCGGGCCAGATTTTCACTGGTTGGATTTTCCAGACCCACGATCTCGTTCAGGTAGTAGTGGTCGAGCTGATTAAAGATTGGTTTGAACGCCTCACTCACATCGCCGAAATCCTGCACCCACCCTTTCTCTTCGTTTACCTCACCGGATACATGGACCTCTATGCGAAATGAATGCCCATGTAGGCGAGTACATTTATGAGATTCAGGTAGATTTGGCAGGCGATGTGCCGCTTCAATCGTAAAAATCTTGAAAATATCCACTAATGCAATCCAACTATTTCACACGGTCCGCACAGTGTATCCGATCACCAACGTCATAGAAATTCGCCCCAGTAGTAACAGGCACATATAGGCTACTGAATTATCTGGAATATCGCCGATCGGGTGCCGACCGGGCACCTGGTCCGGCTTGGCCAACTAGGTGGCAATAATTTTGTTTACTAACCGCCACTAAAATTTGATCTATGACAGTAACGTCTGCCCCCGATTTATTGTTAAATTAGGGCTACAAGCAGTATCAATAACTTCTATTAAAGGTAGCAACATGAGTAAAACTTGGATCCTGGTCGCGAATCGCAGTAGCGCACGAATTTTTTCAAACGATGGTTCTGATAAAGAACTATCTCTTCTACAGGACATTGCCCACCCCGAAGGCCACCTGAAAGACCAGGACTTCAACGCTGATAAGCCGGGTCGCAGCTTCGACAGTGGCGGCCAGGGACGTCATGCCATGGGTAAGAGTGAATCGCCGACCGAACACGAAGCCGCCCGCTTCGCCAAAGAGTTGGCCGATACCCTGAACAAGGGCCGCGGCACGAATGAATTCTCACGCCTGGTACTGGTTGCGGAGCCCGGTTTTCTCGGAACCTTAAAAAGTACCTTGGATGATCAAACCGCGAAGCTTGTTACCGATACCCTGGATAAAGACTTCTCGCGAATGGCCGATGCCGATATTCCGGCGGCCGTACTGGAAAACATCAAACTCTAATCCGATATCACCAGAAACCTCTGGAGGCGGTCTACCGCCTCCTTCAGGTTTTCCAGCGTATTGGCATAAGAGAATCGGACGTAACGCTCGGGCTGATTCTCACCAAAATCCTTACCCGGCGTAATCGCCACACCCGCCTCATTCAACATCCCCAGCGCAAACGCGTAGGAATCTTTCGTAAATGCACTGGCGTCGGCGTAGAGATAAAACGCGCCCTCGGGTTTTACCGGTACCACAAATCCCAACTTTTCCAGTTCAGGAAGAAGGTAATCGCGCCGCTCCTGAAAAACACTTCGTCGACGCTCGAGTTCATCCAGAACCTCATCAGAGAACGCAGCCATGGCGGCATGTTGTCCAGGTGTTGGTGCGGCGATAAACATGTTTTGCGCCAATCGCTCGACGGGCTCAACAAATTCATCCGGCGCCACCAACCAGCCAACACGCCAACCGGTCATGCCATAGTACTTGGAGAAACTATTGACGATTACCACGTTCTGCGAATATGCCAGCGCACTTTTTACTTCCGGCCCATAGGTCAGGCCGTGGTATATCTCGTCGACGATCAGCGTACCGCCCAACTCCTCTACCGTACGAACAATCGCTGCCATCTCTTTGTCTGACACCAATGTGCCTGTTGGATTGGATGGCGAGGCAACAAGCACTGCCACGGTTTTATCGGTCCAATGCTTTCGGATCAGCTCGGCACTTAATTGAAAAGCTGTTTCCGCACCGACCGGAACGGCAACGGCGCGACCTTCATACAATCTGGCAAAATTGCGGTTGCAGGGATATCCCGGGTCCGCCAGAAGAATCTCATCTCCGGGATTCATCAACGCGGCAAAAATTAGCTGGAGTGCACCCGATGCGCCCGGTGCTATCACCACCCGATTGGCTGTGGGTCTATGGTCTGCGGGGTAACTGTCGGCGACGGCCTGTCGCAATTCGAGCATCCCTAGTGCCGGCGTGTAATGCGTCTTCCCCGCCTGCAGCGCACGAATACCGGCGTCGATAATTGGCTGCGGTGTCGGAAAGTCCGGTTCGCCAATCTCCATATGGATAATTGATTGACCCTGCGCCTCGAGCGTCCGGGCACGGGCCAATATATCCATAACGTGGAACGGCTGGATACTCTCCAGTCGCTTGGCTAAGCGGGTTCTGTTCATCAGTTTGAATGCAGTTTCCGCAATAGCGCCAGATCCAGGTATCGGGCGCCGTTGATATTGGCCCCCGCGAGGACCGTGGATGGCTGGTCCGGTTCGCCCATGGTGTCGAGCACAATGGTGGCGCCGGTGAAATCATGGTCATGGGTATAGCCATTGACCGTGATTATCGTCTGCAGACCGGCACCACGTGACGCCAGAATGCCGTTTTCAGAGTCTTCGAATGCAATACAGGCCTCTGGAGCCAAGCTCAACTCCTTCAACACAAATTCGTAGATGTCGGGTGCCGGTTTTTTCGCCGGCACAATATCGCCAGCACCAATAACCTCGAACCAGGATTCACCGTCCTCACCCAGCGTGCTGGCCAGCAGAGCGCTGACGTTGGCGGGTGTGGTCGTGGTCGCGATTGCCAGGCGAACGCCCTGCTCCCGTGCCTCGCGCAGCAGGCGCTCGACACCGGGGCGTAGAGGGATCCTGGCCTCATGCATTAATGCGGTGTAATACTCGGTTTTAGCGGCATGCAGAGCGGCTACCATGTCATCAAAGTTGGCCGGTTTCTGGTAATCAGGACGAAATTGTTCCACGTAGAACTTCATACGCTCCTTGCCACCCGTGACCGCCAGCAATTTGCCATAGGTTTCGATATCCCACTCCCAATCCAATCCCGCCTGGGCAAAGGCCTGATTGAATGCCACTCGGTGGCCATCTCGCTCGGTATCGGCAAGCGTGCCGTCCACATCAAAAATCAGCGCTTCTAAAGACATCTAGTTAATCCTTACACTTAATAATGTTATTGCGAAAAGAGCTCCGACAGCCCTTTGTTGCGCCACCCCCCCCTTTCAGGTATAAATTCGCGCCAATTTTCAGGCCGTTCGTTGGCCATCATTATCGCAGGAGTCTGACCATGCCGGCCAGAAAGAAAAAGGAACCGGAACTTCTAGTTGGCGGGATTAAACCCTACCAGGCCAAGAAGGGCGAGAAGTACATGAACAAGAAACAGCAGGCGCATTTTCTCGCCATGCTGCAGGGCTGGAAGGCCGAACTGGAAGGTGAGATCGACCGCACCATCCACCAAATGCAGGAAGAACCGACAACCGAGGCCGATCCTAACGATCGGGCCAGCCTCGAAACGGATATTTCGCTTGAGCTACGTTCGCGTGATCGTGAAGGCAAGCTGATCAAGAAGATCAACGAAGCCATCGACCGTCTCGATGAAGGCGAATACGGCTATTGTGAGAACTGCGGTGTGGAAATCGGCGTCCAACGTCTGGAGGCACGCCCCACTGCTGAACTTTGTATCGACTGCAAAACCCTGGACGAGATCCGCGAAAAGCAAATGGGTTAAGTGGTCGCATTCGTCACAAAATTGATTTAAAAGGGGACTACGGTCCCCTTTTCTATATCTGCGAATAAAAAATGAAACTACTAATCAAGAATGCCCAGATTGCCCAGCCCGACGGCACCACACTCGAAGGTGATGTTCTGTGCGTGGATGGCAAGATTTCAAAAATAGCTTCCTCCATTGACAGTGCGGCGGATGAAACCATCGATGCGGCGGGCCACCTGTTGCTGCCTGGTGTCATTGATCCGCAAGTACATTTTCGTGAACCCGGCAACGAACACAAAGAAGACCTTGGTTCCGGATCGCGTGCAGCCGTTCGTGGCGGTGTTACCAGCTTTCTGGAGATGCCCAACACCAGTCCACCCACAACCGACCAGGCTGCGCTGGACAAAAAACTGAAACTGGCTTCGGAAAAAAGTGTTGCTAACTACGGATTCTTCATTGGCGCAACACCGGAAAATCTCGATGAACTGAATAGTGTCTCACCCGCATGCGGCATCAAGATATTCATGGGCTCCAGCACCGGCAGCCTGTTAGTCAACAAGCGAGAAGATCTTGACCGAATTTTTGGCAATGGCACTCGCTTGATTGCGGTACACGCCGAAAACGAAACACGCATCGACCAACGGACTATCGAATTTGCCGGTCGCACTGATCATGCCGTCCATTCCGAGATTCGCGACAACCAGTGCGCCGTGTTAGCTACAGAACTGGCCCTGGAGCTTTCAAAAAAATACGAACGCCGTTTACATATACTTCATCTTTCGACACATGAAGAAGTAGAAATATTACGCGACGACAAACCCGCGTGGGTCACCGCGGAAGTAATTCCAAATCATTTGTTGCTCAATGTTGCTGATTACGAGAGCAAGGGTTCGCTGGTACAGATGAACCCACCTATCCGGCAGGTTGAAGATAACGAAGCACTTTGGGCTGGCCTTAAAGATGGTGTCATTGATTTTATCGCCACTGACCATGCGCCACACACGCTTGAAGAAAAGGATCAGCCTTATCCGAAATCTCCGTCAGGCATGCCTGGTGTGGAGACTTCGTTACCCCTGATGTTGACCGAAATGAATAAGGGCCGCTGCGACCTGGCACAAATCCAGAAATGGATGTGTTATGGGCCTGCCGAGGCTTATCATATTCCCAACAAGGGTAAGATTATCGAAGGCTGGGACGCCGACCTGACACTCGTGGATATCACCACCAGCAAACCTGTGCGCAATGAAGAAGTTTTTGCGCGCGTAGGATGGAGCCCCTATGAAGGCCGTGATCTGACGGGTTGGCCGATCTACACCATTGTCGGCGGTCGAGTTGTATTTGACCAGGGCGAGATTCGTGACGGTGTGCTTGGTGCAGCGCTCAGCTTTGACACCTAGGTCGTCAAGCTAAAGAATCGAATGGATATTGCTCAAGCAATCTGGTTAGCCCTGCTGCAAGGATTGACTGAGTTCCTGCCCATATCCAGCTCCGCGCACCTTGTTCTGCTGCCACGACTGATGGCATGGACCGATCAGGGATTGGCATTCGATGTCGCCGTGCACCTCGGAACACTAAGTGCGGTTCTGCTCTACTTTCGACACAGCCTTATATCCATGACACGCGACTGGTTTCGTTCCTTACAAACCCGAAAGCTTTCGCCCGATGCCCGCCTGGCATGGGCTGTGATTGGCGGAACGATCCCTGCAGGAATCGCCGGTATTCTGCTAAGCGATCTTGCGGAAACCTATTTCCGCTCCCCATTACTTATTGCTACAACCACTATTCTTTTTGGTTTGCTGCTGTGGTGGGCCGATATCTCACGAAAAGACTCTCGTGATGAACACAGTCTCGGCTGGCGAGACGTTCTCATTGTCGGTATCGCGCAAGCACTGGCGCTTATCCCAGGCACATCTCGCTCGGGCATTACCATTACCGCTGGGCTTATGGTCGGTCTAAACCGGGAGGCAGCGGCTCGCTATTCGTTTTTATTATCGATTCCAATTATCCTCGCCGCTGGCGCAATGTTATCGAACAAACTCATTCAACAATCTGCGCCAGTAGACTGGTTCGCGATGGGGCTGGGCGTCGCAGTGTCAGGGTTCAGCGCCTATCTCGTGATCCACTATTTTTTGAAGCTAATCAGCCAGCTCACCATGCTGCCATTCGTCCTGTATCGACTAGTGCTCGGTACCGTTCTGCTGCTCTTACTTGCCTGATTTTGCAGGCTTTTTAGCTTTTTTGAATCTTGACTCCCCGTGGTCTAAGGTAAGTCTATTAAGGAAACTAATAATAAGAATAGATTCGGACTCGAATTAACCAATAATGAGCCCAGCTGAAAATCCCAATAACGGTACGACTGCCCAGCCTATTGTGTTGCTGGTGGATGATTCGCGCGTAATGCGCAAGGCCATCAGCACCATCCTTAACCAGGAATTTCAACTCATCGAGGCCGTGGACGGTGAGGATGGCTGGAACCAACTCACCAGCAATCCGGACATACAGGTAGTGATAAGCGATATCGAGATGCCCAATCTCGATGGTTTCGAGCTACTACAAAGAATGCGCGCATTTGAAGATGTACGCATCAGCCTAATGCCAGTGATAATAATCACCGGTGCCGAAGACGAAGAAACAAGGCAAGCGGCACTTGGCCACGGTGCAACAGATTTCATCACTAAACCGGTCGATCGAACGCAGCTATTAGCACGTACACGTGCCCATGCAAAATTCACAGAAACCAAACGGGATCTGGAAGACACTACGATCTCGCTCAAATTCGAAGCAACGCAAGATCCACTTACTGGTCTCCATAGCCGACGTTTTTTTCTTCAGCGTGGCGAACAGGACATTGCCTATTCGAGACGCCACAATCAGGGTTTGGCGTTACTGCGCCTGGATATTGATAAATTCCGTCGTTTTTATTCCGAGTATGGCGACGACGCTGTTGACGAGATTCTCGTTTGGGCAGCGAACGTACTAAAAAGGCATGCGCGTGTTGAAGATACACTGGCGCGAATCGGTGGCTCTGCCTTCGCCCTCCTTGCACCGACCACGTCACCGGAAGAAGCAATGACACTGGGTGAACGCATGCGGATCGCCCTGTCGCAAAACACCTTCCAGTGGCAAAACGTTGCCATCCCTATGACTGCCAGTGTTGGCATGGTTACGCTCAGCCGACACTCCGATGCGAATATCGATGAATTATTGAAACAGGCGGAATTGCACTTACGTCGTGCACGTCGTAGCGGGGGCAATCTGCTTTACGCTGATCAAACTCCACGAGAGGAACCTATCACAGCAAAAAGCGCCGAGTTGCCAGCGACTGAAGAAATCCATCTTGACGAAATTGAACCGATCGCTCCGACCACCGAAGAAATTGTTGTCGAAGAAGTTGCCGAGCTTCCCGATACCCTCGGCGATTCGATAGCCGCCGAAGTGGAAGAATTTGTTGTGGAAGAAATCCCCGAGCTACCTGGAGACCTCGGTGAGCCAGTTATCGCGCCCGAAATTGTGCCAACTCTCGATGAGGCGCTGCAAAAATTGTCGGCCGGTGAAGACCGCGAGCTGGAACCATATCTTTGGTCACTGCTAAAGCAGTTTTTGCCATTGTTGGAATACTGCAACGAAAAACTGGATCTCGGTGTGGGCGTCGCAACCCAGGTAGTGCGTCACAAGATTGAAAATCCGGACAAGGAATAACACACTAAGGCCATGATTCGTGGTCGCTTTGCCCCCTCGCCCACCGGCCCCCTCCATTTTGGATCACTGGTTGCTGCACTCGGGAGCTATCTCAACGCACGAGCCGAAAATGGCAAATGGCTTGTGCGCATGGAAGACCTTGATCCACCAAGGGAAGAAAGTGGAGCGGCAGACAATATCCTTCGTACCCTGGATCAACTCGGATTTGAATGGGATGGCGACATCGTTTACCAGAGCCAACGCTTCGATCTCTATCGGGATGCAATTCTGGAATTATCGCGGAAAGGACTAACCTATCACTGCACATGCTCCAGACGGGACATCGCTCAATTCGGTCTACCCGGAATCGAGGGAGTACGCTATCCGGGAACTTGTCGTACAGCCGGTCACAAGAGTGAACAAGCAAGTACTCGCATCGTAACCAACGATGAAGAGGTAATCTTTGTCGACAGGCTCCAGGGCGAGCAAGCACAAAAACTGCAGTCGGACATTGGCGACTTCATCATTCAGCGTCGTGATGGACTGATGGCCTATCAAATCGCTGTCGTCGTCGATGACGCAGAGCAAGGGATCACCGAGGTAGTTCGTGGCTCAGACCTGCTCGATTCGACAGCCAGGCAAATCTATCTTCAACAGTTACTGGACTTATCGACACCCGAATATATACATCTTCCCATTGCGGTGGACGCCCAGGGCAATAAACTCAGTAAGCAAACCGGTGCCCCAGCTATCGACATCAACAAGGGTCCGCAGGTAATCTTCAGGGCCCTGGAATTTCTTGGTCAACGGCCACCGAAGGAACTTTCTGGTGCGGCCACTGCCGAATTAATGGATTGGGGAATCAATCAATGGCAATTGGAAAATGTACCAGCTACGAAAGCTATTCGGTTGGGAGAATAGAATGCAAGCGACACAGCAAGTAAATCAATTTGTCGAGGCCTTTCGCGGTCGCTTTGTTGGTATCATTGAGTGGAGCCAGCTTGATGAATTCTGGAATAACCTAAAAGGGCAAGTCAGCGACAACTGGTACGTCTATGCCATTGGTGAAGACGTCCCAACCGAATGCAGCACGGCTGGCGAAACCCGGAAATTCATTTCTGAGATCGACACATTGCTTCGGAAAGAGCATAAAGAAGACTACTGCGGTATTGTTTATACCGACGACCCGACCAATCCAGCCTTCGTTAAAATCTTTGATCCAAATAATCTGGGCGTGGTTTGCGGTTATAGTGACAACCCGCCGTTACCTGGCTGGATCATGTCCACCATTCCCCCAGTCGACTTAAATGACAATTCCATATTGCCGGGCAATCGTCGTCGCTGGTGGCAGAAGATCTGGAAAAAAGCCAGCTAGAATTTCTCGTGCCAATAACGGAATCGCGATTTCAACCCGCCTGGTGGTGTCGCAACCCACATCTACAAACACTCTGGCCCCTGGCGGTTAAGCCACCCCACCCCGAACTTAAACGTGAACGTATCGAGTTGCCGGATGGCGACTTTATCGACCTGGACTGGACTATGAACCGGAATGACCCGGTCGTATTAATTATGCATGGCCTGGAAGGTTCAGCGCACTCTCACTACGCAAGACGCATTTTGCATGCGTTACCCAAACAGGGATTGCGTGGGGTACTGATGCACTTTCGCGGACGCAGTGGTGAACCGAACCGTTTGGCGCGTGCTTACCATTCGGGTGAAACGACTGATCTGCAGCACATCGTGGAGCTACTCAATACACGCGTCCATGACGCACCCGAAGCCATCGTTGCCTATTCGCTTGGCGGCAATGTACTGCTGAAATGGCTAGGGGAACAAAAGAATATTTCACCAGTGAAAGCGGCGGTTGCTGTCTCAGTGCCGTTTGTGTTGAGTGGCCTGGCGGATCACATGAACAAAGGTTTCGCGCGCGTATATCAAAATCATCTTGTGAAATCGCTTCACAAGACGTTCGCTGCCAAGGCCGCAGTCGTTGACCTGCACATGACGTCTGAAGAGATTTCGCGTTTACGTACGTTCTGGGAATTTGACGATAAAGTCACCGCACCCCTCCATGGATTCAGCAATGCTACGGAATACTATGCCAAGTCCAGCTCCCGGCAGTATCTGAAAGATATCAGAACTCAGACTCTGATCATTCAGGCCAAAGATGATCCGTTTATGACAGAGAAAGTGATACCAACGAATGCCGAAATAAGCGCTGCAGTTAATCTTGAGCTGTCAGCGCACGGCGGTCATGTTGGTTTTATTTGCGGTGGTACACCGCGAACTCCGAAATTCTGGCTGGAACAAAGAATCCAGAAATTTATTCTGGACGAGATCTAGTCAAAAAACTCCGCGTCACTGCGGATACTATGTGCAATTTTCTCAAGATTTGTAGCCATCTTTTCCAGTTTTTCAACCAGCGCTGTATCGATTCCTGCCTCAATCAGTAACGACAACTCGTCATAATGATTCTCCGGCAAGGAATCACCTGCGTTTTCCACCAACTCGCGAAAGCGCTGAGCGATCTCTTCAGCATGTTTATTCCGCTTCATTTTTGCTTCTCCACATCCTTCATCGGAGCCTTATCAAGAATATGTTCACCCTTCTCGTAGATATGGGCGGCTGAACCAACGATGAGTTCGTCAGGTGAAATAGCAACTTTCTTGTCTTTATTTGGATAGTCCAGACTGTTCAGGATAAAGCGCATTGCATTAATACGAGCGCGTTTCTTACAATCAGACTTGATTACCGTCCACGGTGCATCGGCTGTGTCTGTATAGAAGAACATTGCTTCTTTAGCCTCTGTATAATCTTTCCACTTATCCAGCGAGGCTAAATCGACCGGGCTCAACTTCCACTGCTTGAGTGGATCATGGCGGCGTTGTTGAAACCGTCGGAACTGTTCGTTACGACTGACAGAGAACCATAATTTAAATAACGTAATGCCGCTGCGTACCAACATACGCTCCAGCTCAGGCGCCTGCCGCATAAACTCCAGATAATCACCGGCTTTACAGAAATTCATAACCCGCTCGACACCGGCCCGGTTATACCAGGAACGGTCAAACAGAACGATTTCCCCCTTGCTCGGCAGGTGGTGAATGTAACGCTGGAAATACCACTGTCCCAGTTCATCATCTGTTGGTTTCTCAAGCGCAACAACACGGGCACCACGAGGATTCATGTGCTCCATCATGCGTTTAATGGTGCCGCCCTTACCGGCTGCATCCCTGCCTTCAAAAATGATGACAACGCGCTGGCCGGTTTCTTTAACCCAGTTTTGCATTTTCAGGAGTTCAATCTGCAAATCCTGCTTCAGCGACTCATACTCATCCGTATCCATCTTTTTTTCATATGGATAATTTGCATCCTCAAAGATCTTCTTTTTGTCGAGCCCCTTTACTGCTTTGGGCTTGGCCAAAACCTGATCTTTTCGACCTTCAGATACTTTTGGCATAGAGAAAGTTGCTTCTTTAGTCACACCTGACCTCCGGAATCTTAATCCGTTGTATATTATCTAATTATAATACAGTGATGGTAATAAAACCCATCACCCGGCGCCCGCTGAAGCCGGCCCATAAATCGTATATACACCGCATCCGGCCCCGACCAACCCGAGAAAAAAATGACGCCCGAACTACGCGCTCACGACCGCGGTATTACTACTCATACCCACTTGTAACATACTGTTTTCTATTTGTTTTTTTCCAGTTCTTCGCGCAACTTTCGAGCCCGGGATTGCATTGCCGGGGTGCCTGACTCGAGCGCCCCATTAACTATTTTTATCACTTTAGGTCGATAACTTTTATCATCCTTGGCAAGATCTGCCATCGCTTGCATGGCAAACGTTTTAACAATACTGCTTTTATCTTTCAGATAGCTCTTTAGGTAAGCAAATACGCGTTGCTTTTCTTTTACCGAGAGACTCAATCGAGGAACAATTTGTGCGAGATGCCAGCGTAGCTCCTGCTGTTCACTAGCGGCCAGGAGTTTCAGTATCGTTCGCTTGTGTGGTTTAAGTAGCTCCGGTCTTTGCAGTGTGATTTTCTCGATCGCGTCCGAGGCGCGCATGCGAACACCCGGATGATCAATTTCCAGCGCTTCGATTAGTTGCGGAAACAGTTTTGGTTTTCTCAATACCTCGCTGACCACCTGTTCTGACTGGCCTTTCGAGCGCATATCCCCCTGCGCCAGTTTTTTGGCAAGACGGTTCATAACGACCGTTTATACGTGACGCTCCCACCACTTTAGCCCTAACGCCGCGCCACCAAACATTGCTGTTGCTGCCAATATGGAGGTAATGGAAAGGGTCGATACGCCACTAAGTCCCTGGCCAATATTGCAGCCTCCCGCCAGTGTGGCACCAAAACCCATTAAGGCTCCGCCGATAAGGTTATGCGGATTTCGTTTCGCGTCGCTAATCTTTATCGAAAATCCACCGCTGGATATCGCACTGAGCAATGCACCAATAAACAATCCAACCAGAAAAGCAAAGCCAAAATTAAACATTGATCCAGAGCCAGTCGCCAATAACAAATTGGCTTTTGCTAATGGTCCAGTAATGGCAATAGCGCTTGCTTTGACTGCAGTAAACTCGTCAACCGATAACCATCCGTTAACCAGCCACGCGAATACAACCAACAATCCGATTATTGCGCCGGCCACGATCAACGACAGATTTTCTCTAATTGAACCCAGCCTGACGATCAAACCTAACCCAGCAAATACAAACACGATTACAGAAAACCACGCGGGTATATGTAGCAACGAACTGATACCAGTATCACCAGATGCGATCGCGATGGTTGTTGGCGAGGTAATATTCATGCGTAATGGTTCCAGCGCGCCATATGTCGTGACGCCAGCCAACATCATCATCGTCAGCAATGCCAACAAGGCGCCGAGATTTCCTTCCGCAGTGTTGACCAATGTTCTTGCGGCACATCCTCCCGCGAGCGAGGCGCCAAAACCAAACACCAATCCACCGCCGATAGCGCCCAACCAATTGATTCCGCCACTACGGTATCCGCTGTCACTAATCGCGACCAAACTAAAGCTCTCTAGTAGCGAGACGCCTAGCACAGCGATGATCCAGGCAGCGATAAATGCCTGGGCATATCGAAAATCTCGAATGAGAAAAGCATTGGAAACTGCAGCAACCATGCAAAAACGGGATCGCTGCATAACTACCCCGAAAATCAATCCGATCACCAGGCCGCCAGATAAGACTGTGTAATTAATATTTTCCACAAGTCTATTTGCAGTAAGGAGCTTACTTAGCCTCGTCTATCGGCCAAATATGTACTGTTGAATCCACTATTTCTCCTAACGAATTTAGAACCGCACTAATGCCCGCTGCTGAGCAATCACTCCGCCTTGGAACCGACTTTGATGTTTTGAATTCAGAATATATTTCTACCAGTGGTACGGGATTATCGAATTTGTAAACGTACTCGACTTGTATAGGCACGATTTCTTTTCGCGATACTCGCTTACCAAAATACAATAACTCACCGCGATCCACCGCTGTGAGAAATACATTGAGGACCTTGAGAGGATCCTGGAAGCTATAAGGGATACTAGGGGGCGGGCCTTCCACTACGCGCGCGCTAACGGGAGCACTAAAAGCGAGAAACGCAGATATAGTTAGCAATGTGATTCTTTTTGTTATTACGATCACGCTATCTGTTTTTGGTACTCTTTATCGCTGGCATCTCTCCACTCCTCTAGCTCGGATAGGATATCGAGCAACCGGTAGTCGTAGAGGCAATAAAATACATATGAGCCACGGCGTTCACCCTTCACTATACCGGCCTCACGCAGCGCACGTAAATGGAACGAAACATTAGTCTGCGACAATCCAGTCTTGGCAATAATGGCAGAGACCGGAGCGCAATCCAGCCCCATACTGCAGAGAATCCGTAGCCGACTTGGCTCGGAAAGCAGCTTAAAAACCTTGGTCAATTCCTTGACCGGCAATTCTGGATATGCGTTAATGCTCATATGTGTACCTACTCATATCCTATAACTGATATGATCGATTTGCAAACAAATTTCCCGCGGAGTCAATAGTTTATGTTTTTCAGCCAGTTACCCACAAAAGAATCTTCTCTTTCCTATTTATTCGGTTGCGGCGGTAAAGGCAAAGCCATTGCCGTGGATGTAGTCGCAGGTGACGAGGACTGGTTTATCCAGCAAGCCAAACAGCGTGATGTCACCATCACCCACATTATCGACACCCATGTTCATGCCGACCATTATTCTGGTGGCAAAGCATTGGCCGAGAAAATTGGTGCGCCCTACTGCTTGCACGAAAACTCGAAAGTGGATTACGAGGTTGAACGGCTTCGCGACAACCAGGTAATCGAAGTCGGTAATGTTTCGGTGACGGTCATTCACACACCGGGGCATACCTATGACAGCATTTGTTTGGTCGTTAGTGACAAACGCCGTTCCGATGAACCCTGGTTTATTATCACTGGCGACACACTTTTCGTCGGTGCGGTCGGTCGACCTGACCTTGCGGGAGAAGAACACCAAATGGCCGGTATGCTCTATGATTCGATGCACGAACGCATACTCTCGCTTCCGGACAACGTAGAAATCTATCCCGGACATCAGGCCGGTAGCGCTTGTGGTGCCGGTATTTCAGGCAAACCGAGCTCAACCATTGGTTTCGAAAAACGATTTAATCCAATGCTCAGCATGGATCGTGATGCATTCGTTGCCGCGCTAACTGATGAAATCCCTCCTCGACCGGCGAACATGGATCGTATTGTTGCCGCTAACGTAAGCAGTTAGGCATCTCTATGTCTTTTGATGATTACGTTCACGGTATCCGTGACAATCTCGAGCAGTTCCTGCATCAACTGTTTCAGGTTCTTCTGGTAGGTATGACCCTCGGCCTCATGCGCACGGTGGTACCGGCGTTGGCTGAAACGGAGTTCGACGTACCTCGTGGATCGTTCATGCTGTTAATGGCCTTTGTAGTGGCATTTGGATTCGTTAAAGGTGCACTCAATTTCCTGGCCGGACGCCTGTCTGAGCACTACGGTCGTAAACGTGTCTTGATGGCCGGCTGGTTGATTGCCGTACCCATCCCCTTCATGGTTTACGCCGCGCCCAACTGGAACTGGATTGTATTTGCCACTGTATTACTTGGTATCAATCAGGGGCTCACCTGGTCCATGACCCAGACGGCCAAACTAGACATTACTCGAGCAGACCAGCGTGGCTTCACCATCGGTATGAACGAATTTTCCGGCTACTTTGGTGTCGCGGTCGCCGGTATTATAACGGGCTATTTATCCGAATGGTTATCGCCGCGTGAAGGGCTTCTCTGGTTCGGCATCACGTCCATTGGTCTCGCCATCATTACAACGCAATTATGGGTAAAGGAAACCCTGCCCTGGGCAAAGGCCGAAGCCCATCGTCACGCCACCGGTGTAGCCACAGGCCCCAAACCAAGATTTCCAACTAACATTTCCGATAAACCGACAACTTGGGAAGTGTTTACTCTAATATCCTGGCGCGACCGCCGCATGGCGGCATTTAGTCAGGCGGGATTAGTCGAGAAATTTGTCGACGCCCTGGTTTGGGTGTTTTATCCGGTTTTCCTTTACCAACAAGGTCTTGGTCTTGCCAACGTCGGCTGGGTAGTTGGCATTTACGGTTTCGTATGGGGCGGTTCGCAATTTGTTACCGGTAAGCTGTCTGACCATGTTGGTCGCAAATGGCCAATAATTCTAGGTATGTGGATCTGTGGTGGTGGCGTGGGACTTACCCTCCTCGGTGACACTGTTCTCTGGTGGTCCTTTGCCGCTGCGGTCACTGGCTTTGGCATGGCCCTGCTTTACCCCAACATTAGTGCTGCGGTCGCAGATATCTCTCATCCCAACTGGCGCGGCTCGGCCATTGGTATCTACCGCTTCTGGCGCGACCTCGGCTACGGCATTGGCGCCCTCGTCCTGGGCCTTGCCTCAAATATTAGCGGGGTATTGAGCACCGGATTCTGGCTGGTCACCTTCGCCATGTTCTTGTCCGGACTTATCGTATTGATCTGGGGCGCAGAAACACACCCGAGACTGAATCCAGCGCCAGAAGATCAATAAACGTGGTCGACGCCGCGAAATATGAGTCGTGGTATCAAACCCCTCGCGGCAAGTGGGTCAGCGATACCGAATTCTCCCTGATGATGAGGCAATTGGATCCCGAGCCCAGATCCACTCTGCTCGATGCAGGCTGCGGTACCGGCCACTTCAGCCGAAGGTTTGCTTCAGTAGGCCTAAAGGTTACGGGCATTGACCCCGATTCGGATGCGATAGCGTTTGCCCGCTATCAATCCAGCTCGGCAGAATATCTTGAAGGAACAGCTGAAGCACTGCCCTTTCCCGACAAAAGCTTCGACTACTGTTCAGCTGTAACCAGTCTTTGTTTTGTAACAAATTACGAGAAAGCCATCAGCGAATTGTGGCGCGTCAGTCGCAAGGCAGTGGTTCTGGGTCTGCTAAATCGACACAGCCTTTTGTATCTGCAAAAACGGCAACACGGAAGCTATAAAGGTGCTCGCTGGGATACAACACAAGAAATTATTTCACTAACCGCTACACTAATCCCTCCACCTACTGTTATCAAAACAGGAACGGTCGTCGTGATGCCAGATAGCGGCAGAATTGCGCGACTGCTGGAAAAACTTCGGTCAACGAAATTTCCTGGTGGTGGGTTTCTGTCTATTTGTTTGGGGAAATAATTTCAGGATCAACGGCGGGATTTTCCACAAAAAAGGGGCTCCAAGAGCCCCTTTTTGTTTTCTCAGATTATCCTTGCGATCAGGCTTCCTGAGCCTCCGGCTCCAGCAGTGCTTTCATGCTCAGGCGAATACGGCCTTGCTTGTCCACTTCCAGTACTTTCACTTTAACGGTCTCGCCTTCTTTCAGCTTGTCGCTAACTTTCTCGACTCGCTCATGGGAAATTTGAGAGATGTGCACCAGGCCGTCTTTGCCAGGCAGGATGGTAACGAATGCACCAAAGTCCATAAGCTTGGCAACCTTACCTTCGTAAACCATGCCAACTTCGACATCAGCGGTAATCTGCTCAATGCGGCGTTTTGCTTCCTGGGCGGCAGCATTGTCAGCCGAGGCCACCTTAACGGTACCGTCGTCATCCAGATCGATAGTCGCACCAGTTTCTTCACACAATGAGCGAATGGTGGCGCCGCCCTTGCCGATCACATCACGGATTTTGTCCGGATTGATCTTGAACGACATGATGCGCGGAGCGTAATCAGACAGCTCTTCACGAGCCTCGGAAATCACTGCATTCATCTTGTCGAGAATGAACTGACGACCCTCTTTTGCCTGATTGAGGGCAGCTTCCATGATTTCCTTGGTAATGCCTTCAATCTTGATATCCATTTGTAGTGCAGTGATGCCATCGGAGGGACCGGCGACCTTAAAGTCCATGTCGCCAAGGTGATCTTCATCACCCATGATGTCGGACAACACGGCAAAACGGTTTTCTTCTTTCACCAGACCCATGGCGATACCGGCTGTAGGTGCCTTCATCGGCACGCCAGCGTCCATCATCGACAGACTGGAGCCACAGACCGAGGCCATGGAACTGGAACCATTGGACTCCGTGATTTCCGATACCACACGAATGGTATAGGGATAGTTTTCCATATCCGGCAACATTGCCAGTACACCGCGCTTGGCCAGTCGACCGTGACCAATTTCACGACGCTTGGGTGAACCGACACGACCACATTCACCGACGGAATACGGCGGGAAATTGTAGTGGAAAATAAACGGTTCTTTGTAGCTGCCTTCGAGCGCATCAATAATTTGCGCGTCACGCTGGGTGCCCAGGGTGGTAACGACCAGCGCCTGAGTCTCGCCACGGGTAAACAATGCAGAGCCGTGAACGCGTGGTAATACACCGGTACGGACTGTAATCGGACGTACAGTACGGGTATCACGACCATCAATACGCGGCTCGCCATCTAGAATGCGACTACGCACGATCTTCTTTTCCAAGCCCTTAATCGCACCCTTGATGGCGTCGACTTCGTCGTCAGAAGTTTCTTCGTTGGTTAGCTTCTCGACAATTTCGGAACGTACATCAGACATACGTGCCTGGCGATCCATCTTGTCAGCAATCTTGTAGGCTTCACCAACAAGGCTATCACCAGCTTCGGCGACTTTGGCTTCAAGCGCCTCGTCTTTTTCCGGGGCTTGCCAATCCATTGCCGGAGTACCAACTTCGGCTGCAAGCTCTTTGATGGCATCGATAGCTACCTGGCATTGCTCGTGACCGTACATAACCGCGCCCAGCATCACCTCTTCGGACAACACATTGGCTTCGGATTCCACCATCAGCACGGCCTTATCGGTACCGGCAACCACCAGATCGAGATCGGAGGTTTTCAGATCTTCGTAAGTAGGATTCAGCAGGTACTCGCCATCACGGTAACCGACACGGGCAGCACCGACCGGACCGTTGAACGGAACACCGGAAATAGACAGTGCGGCAGACGTGCCGAGCATGGAAATAACTTCAGGGTCGATATTGGGGTCACTGGACATGACCGTGAGGATGACCTGAACCTCGTTGTAAAAACCTTTCGGGAAAAGCGGACGAATCGGGCGATCGATGAG
>CAJICK010000079.1_pt1 | contig 25921 bp, 21 predicted proteins | sample 9199621 | NCBI WGS metagenome assembly CAJICK01 (sample SAMEA7708342, study PRJEB35096) | sediment metagenome | biome: marine neritic benthic zone biome [ENVO:01000025]; feature: sediment [ENVO:00002007]; material: shallow marine sediment [ENVO:03000034] sea grass bed [ENVO_01000059] ... | reverse complement strand
TATTCCTGAGTTGAGTTACCAGCAGCTCAAGGATTTCTATGCCACACACTATCATCCGTCGAACGCAGTATTCATGACTTACGGTGATATACCCGCCATTGAACATCAGACAAAAATGGAAGAGGCGGCTCTGCAACACTTCGATCGTCTCGATGAAGTGATTGAGGTTGAAGACGAAAAGCGATTCACCTCACCCGTCGTAGTTGAGCAAGGCTATGCGCTGGATGAGAATGAAGCATCTGGTGACAAAACGCATATCGTGCTCGGGTGGTTATTGGACAAGAGCATGAATTCTATCGAATTGATGCGTGCCCATTTGCTTTCAAGTGTGCTGCTGGATAACGGTGCGTCACCACTTCGTCATGCCCTGGAGACAACGGACTTGGGTACCGCACCATCACCACTTTGCGGGCTTGAGGACTCCAATCGTGAAATGAGTTTTATGTGTGGCGTTGAAGGATCCAGACCCGAGAACGCCGGTGCGGTCGAGAAGCTTGTGTTGGGAGTTTTACAGGATGTGGCAGAAAACGGCGTCCCCCAGGAAATGGTCGAGGCTGTTCTGCATCAGCTCGAACTGAATCAGAGAGAAATAAAAGGGGATGGCTACCCATATGGACTGCAGCTAATACTCGAAGGTTTATCACCCGCGATTCATCGTGGTGATCCAGTCGCCTTGTTGAATCTCGATCCGGTGTTGGCGCAATTGCGCGAAGAGATTAAAAACCCCGACTTTATTAAGAATCTTGCACGAGAGCTTTTGTTGGAGAATCAACACCGTGTTCGCCTGACACTTGCGCCCGATACCTCGTTAAGCCAGAAGCAAGAGCAACAGGAGAGCGCGCGCCTGCAGGAAATAAAGAGTGGATTGAATGATGAGCAAAAGCTTGAAATCGTAAGACAGGCACAGGTCTTGGCGCTACGCCAGGAAGAGGAAGACGATCCGGATGTGTTGCCGAAAGTCGGTCTTGAAGATATTCCTGAATCCATGTCGTTCCCTCAAGGCGAAAATATAGAGGTCGGTGATTCTCCGGCAACCTACTACGCTCAAGGAACCAATGGGCTTGTTTATCAGCAGTACGTTGCGGCACTACCGAGTCTCAAAGATGAGTTATTGGCAGTCATGCCGCTCTACACTCGTTGCCTCACGGAACTCGGCAGTGGCGGGCGTGATTACCTGGAAACACAGGTGCTGATGGATGCAGTCACAGGTGGAATTTCTGCCAGCACCAACCTGCGTGGCGCCATCGATGATGTGCAGGATGTCAAAGCACATTTCGTGCTTTCGGGTAAAGCGCTGGTACAAAACCAGGACAAGCTGACGGATTTGATGCGCGAGACCATGGAGTCTGTACGTTGGGATGAGCACGACAGAATCCGTGAAATCATCGCCCAGGACCGTGCCAGAGCAGAGCAAAGCGTACCTGGCAACGGCCATGGTCTGGCAATGTTGGCGGCCTCTAGTGGCATGAGCCCAACTGCGGCGCTAAACCATCGATTGCGGGGTATGGCTGGTATTCATGAACTTAAACAGCTTGACGACAGCCTGAATGAAAAACCGAATCTAGAGAAGTTTGTTGATAGGCTCAAGAATATTCACGAACAGATCGCAATGGCACCTAAACAGTTTCTGATGATAGGTGAAGAGGATCAACGTTTACCGATGATTAAGAATCTGGGTACACATTGGTCGTCGGCTTCAAAGGAATCAGGATTTGATCCGTTTACGGTTGAGCCAGTCAGGGAAAGTGCCAAGCAGTTGTGGGTAACAAGTACCCAAGTCAATTTCTGTGCGAAATCCTATCCAACGGTACCAATTGAGCACGAGGATGCGGCGGCGTTAACCGTGCTCGGCGGCTTCTTGCGAAATGGCTATCTGCATCGCGCCATTCGGGAGCAGGGTGGTGCCTACGGTGGCGGTGCCGGGCATGAGCCGGATATCGCGGCATTCCGATTCTTTTCCTACCGAGATCCCAGGTTAGTCGAAACGTTATCCGACTTTGATCGTTCTATCGACTGGTTGTTGACTGGCAAGCACGAGTGGCGACAGGTGGAAGAAGCAATCCTTGGAGTAATCGGTAGCATAGACAAACCAGGATCTCCGGCAGGTGACGCGAAGAAGGAGTTTCATAGCTCTCTTTATGGACGTACACCAGAACAACGCCAGCGTTTTCGATCACGTGTTCTGAAAGTGACACTCGATGATCTGAAGCGTGTTGGCGAGAAGTATCTAAACCCTGAGGCAGCAAGCGTTGCGGTAATTACCAACGCGGCGACCCACGATGAAGTGGGCGACCTCGAGCTTGAACTCCACCACCTGTAAATCGATGTAGCGGGGTCTGGAGATAGGCCAGCTAGAACACTGGGATGAAGCCAGAGATAGATTCTATTCTTTGCTCGCTTTTATTGTGACATATCCGGGTTGACCAACGTTGCCATCAATATCAATTGTTACTTTTAGGAAGCGTTGAATGATATCGGCGTTGGTTAGCAGGTGCCGGGTCACCCCCGCTGTTTTCAGTTGAGAGATTCCTGGCGCCAGAGCCAATGGGATCAATAGCTGGTCGCCCAGGTGAGCGTCAATCGCGGCACTAGTAGATAAAAACTGCTTGAAATCATTTACGGCTTCATCTGCAACAGCCTCCGCCCGCTTACCTCGAGCACCTAAAGCACTAGCGCAATATTGGGTATTGTCGAATTGGGCAAACAGAATCAAATAGGTACCTGCAGATAGCGCATCGACTGATTCAATTTCGATTTCAATGGGCTCCTTAATCCACGAAAGCCGTTTAAGTGCTTGCGCTCGTTGTCGCTCGGCGATTGATTCCGGTAGCTTGCCAACGCCTGACAAGCCGCGGATTCGAATCAACTTGCCGCGCTCAGTTAAAGACAGTGGTTGCAGAGGATCATGAGGCGTAACAGTGGCGTGAATTTCTCCACCACCCGGTGGATAAAATCCAGCGCGCTTCATTTCAATGTCGATGGAGAATCCGATCCGACGAAGAAAATGTAACCAATGCCATGCCAGGTAGTGAAAGCAGGGGCTCCAGGGGACGTGGGTGCCACCTGTAATCACCACAGAGGAAGCCCCCTTGGCGAAGGCCAGTGGCAACAATACGGTTTGTAGTACTAGCCCGGTGGAACCCGCGGTACCGATATCAAAGCGATAATCCCCAGCACTCAGCTCTTGAGGCTCAAAGCGCAATTCCCTCGAACCGGGTTGGATAGGATTAATTTTCGCCCGGCTAATAGCAGCAGCGGCTTCAATGGACTTGATGTGCTGTGGTTTTAGGCCGGGTTGTGGCCGATTAGCGCGAATATTTGCCAATGAGAACGGCTGCCCACTAATCACAGACAGGGTTAACGCAGTGCGCAATATCTGGCCACCGCCTTCTCCAAACGAACCATTGATTTCAATCAAATTGCGCCAGTTCCATGCTGATAAGATGAAGTCATTACTTTAATCCTAACTTGTGTTTGAAGCACATCTTAAAGATCGATCGACCTGGATTCTTTAGAAATAGCTGGAAACAGGTAAGCAGGTGGAGAGGCCAACGATGACCATACCAAGAAAAGCAAAAGTGGATGACTGGTACGAAGACGCGGAAGACGGCAGGTCATTTCGAATCGTAGCCGTCGACGAAGATGACGGTACCATAGAAGTCCAGTATTTCGATGGCGACGTTGAGGAGTTTGATAAGGACACATGGTATCAAATGAATCTGACCAAGATCGCTGAGCCTGAAGATTGGTCCGGACCTTTCGATGATCTGGAAGCCGATGACATGGGTGAGACCTATAGAGCGAAGCGGCCAGAGGACTGGAATGGGCCCGCAGACGAAATGGATTACGAGGATTAGGAAAGATCCATCGTCGTTAGTAGGACTTGTTAAGCGCGTCACCGTCGTCACTTTTATCTGTTTTGCTTATCTGAACGCCCTAGCAAAATCATAGAGTTATTGCTTTTTCCGTTAGCAATTTCCTATTCCCACCAGAAAGCGCAGAACGATTTGTGCCGACTATACTCATAGTTGGGGCGGCTGCGTGTACTCGCGCTCGCATGGAAATTTTACTTTTTAGTCAAGAAGAATTGTGTCTGTCACAACCCGAGAACAACGATTTGCCATTGTCTTTGCCGATATAGTCGGCAGCACCCGCTTATTCGATAGTATGGGTGATGAGAAGGCGAAGGAAACAATAATTAAAATTCAAAAACTGTTGGCGGATGTTGTGCAGGACTCTCCAGGCGAGGTCATCAACTATATCGGTGATGAAATCATGTGCCGATTCCCTGACGCAAACACTGCTATTGATACTGCAATCAATATGCAGCGCGCTATTGGCAGCATGCCGCCAATCGCGGGAACTCCAGTAGCGGTTCGAATCGGAATCAATTGGGGTTCAGTAATTGCTGACGGAGATCGGTTGTTTGGAGATACTATTAATATTGCATCACGTATGACGGAGATTGCCGAAGCAGGGCAGATCATTACCTCCAAAAACGTGGTCGAGAAGCTACCGCCTGAAGCGCAAAACCTGGCCCGCAAATTTGACAAGGTAAAGGTAAAAGGAAAGAAAGAACCAATATCGATTTATGACATCCTCTGGGAAAGAGAGGACGTAACCACGATAGTCACGGCCTCGAAGGCAGCCCCTATTCAAGTAAAAGAAGATGCACTGATTCTGGAATACCATAAAAACCAGTTTGCGGTGACGAATGATGGCCCGGCATTCAAAATAGGAAGGAGTGAGGACACCGATCTTGTCGTTGACTCGACGTTTGCCTCACGAAATCATGCGCGAATCGATTTCCGAAGAGGAAAATTTGTTTTGACTGATCAGAGTACTAACGGAACTTATGTCAAAACAAATGACGGTAAAGTAGTTTATCTCCGACGGGAAGAGTTACCACTGTGGGGTAGCGGGATAATCGCGGTGGGCGAAGCAATTTCTCCGGACAACGAGAATACCATCGCTTTTTATTGCCCCTAGGCGGATTTCTGCAAGGTATTGCAACAAAATATGAACTATCCAAATCGGCATTCGCCGACCCGACTTAAGGCTCCTCTCAATTTGCGAGCGTTGATCCGAACACTTCTTTTATTAGTTCCACTTTTTTCTATTGGCGCCTGCGCAACCACGCCTTCCGGTGGTACTGCGTCTGATCAGGAGATAGCTCGGCTAAAAAAGGAAATCGACACGTTAAAGCGTCAGGTAGCGGTATTGAATCGACGGCTGAATACCATGGAAAGTGGCCGCCAGATCCAGCGTCGACCAATAGTAAAACGAACAATAAGTTTTGCTGGCAATCCAAAACTTGGTAGCAAGAACGCCAGAATCGCGATTGTGGAATTTTCCGATTACCAGTGCCCCTTCTGTAAACGTTTCCATGCCCGGACGTTTGATCAAATAAAGAATCAATATGTTGATACGGGCAAGTTACTTTACGTATACCGGGATTACCCTTTACGCAACCACAGTCTCGCGCCGGCCGCCGCAGTAGCAGCCAATTGCGCAGGTGCACAGGGCGCGTACTGGACAATGCAACGAGCACTGTTTGCACCTCGAGCCCGGCTACGTCAGGATTATTATCTTGCGTCTGCCAAAAGGCTGAAGCTAGATCTCAAGCAATTTCAATCCTGCCTGACAGATAAAAAGCAGATGGACGAGGTAATGCGTGATACCCGTTACGGTGCATCGTTGGGTATTCGAGGCACGCCGGCGTTTTTTATCGGACGCATTGAAGGTGAGAAGATTGTCGGCGCAACACCGGTTATCGGTGCCCAACCGTTTTCCGCCTTTGCCCGCGTTATCGAAACAACAATACAGCGGGCGCAGTAACTGGTTTCAAAGATTGGGCGCTAACCAGCGCTTGGCGTCATTCAGGTCCATACCTTTGCGCTTGGCGTAATCGATTGCCTGGTCTTCATCAATCTTGCCAACGGCAAAATACCGTGATTCAGGATGTGAGAAGTAAATGCCGCTGACCGACGCGGCCGGCAGCATAGCGAAGCTCTCAGTAATACTGATGCCGGCATTTTTCTGCACGTTCAGCAGTTGCCATAGCAATCCCTTTTCAGTGTGCTCAGGGCATGCCGGATAACCCGGTGCAGGGCGAATTCCCTGATAGGTCTCTCTTATCAGTGCGTCGTTATCGAAAGATTCATCAGGCGTGTAAGCCCAGAACTCCTTTCGCACGCGTTTATGCATCAATTCCGCGAAGGCCTCGGCCAGCCGATCTGCCAGCGCTTTCAATAAAATGGCGTGGTAGTCATCGTGATCGGCTTCGAACTCGGCGATTTTCTTGTCAATTCCTATGCCAGCAGTGACGGCAAAGAAACCAATGTAGTCCGCTTTTCCAGAGGCTTTAGGCGCAACGAAATCTGCCAGGCAATAATTAGGTTTGCCTTCCGGTCGCTGTTGCTGCTGACGTAAAAAATGGAAAGTGGTTTCCTGCTGGTCACGCGTCTCGTCTCGATAGACTTCTACATCATCCCCAATGGCATTCGCCGGGAAGAAGCCAAGGACGGCGCTAGCCTGTAGCCATTGTTCGTCGATGATCTGTTTGAGCATGTTCTGCGCATCGTCGAACAATTTGCTGGCTTCTTCACCTTTATCTTTGTCTTCTAGAATTTTCGGATAGCTACCTTTTAGTTCCCAGGTGTGAAAGAACGGTGTCCAATCAATAAAGGGCGCAATATCCGCCAGCTCATAATCTTCGAACACACGCAGACCCAATTCCGGTGGTACCGGAGGAGTATACGTAACCCAGTCGGGGCTAAACTTGTTTTTACGTGCTGCTTCAAGACTCAGAAACTGGGTGGCCCTCTTTTTACCAGCATGGCGCGCACGTGTTTCTTCGTATTCCGCTGTTATCCCGTCAAGGTAATCTGCTTTCAGGTCTTTGCTGATCAGCTTTTGCGCCACACCCACCGCACGCGAAGCATCCTTGACCCAGACCACGCCATGCTCGTAGTTAGGTTCGATTTTAACAGCGGTGTGCGCAGGGGAGGTGGTTGCTCCACCAACCAGCAAAGGCACATTGAAACCTTGCCGCTGCATTTCTTTTGCGACGTGTGTCATTTCTTCTAACGACGGTGTAATCAGTCCAGACAGGCCAATGACATCGACGTCATTTGCCTTTGCCTCGTCTAATATCTTTTGCGTGGGCACCATCACGCCGAGGTCTATTACCTCAAAGTTATTACACTGCAGCACCACGCCAACGATGTTCTTGCCTATGTCATGGACATCGCCTTTAACTGTGGCCATCAGAATCCGGCCAGCGGCGCGAGCACCGTCTTCCTTCGCCGCCTCAATGTAAGGCACAAGGTGTGCAACGGCCTTTTTCATTACCCGCGCGCTTTTAACTACCTGCGGTAGGAACATTTTGCCTTCGCCAAACAGATCGCCAACTACGTTCATTCCGTCCATCAGCGGGCCTTCGATGACATGTAGGGGTTCGTCGAATGATTGGCGCGCTTCTTCGGTGTCTTCGACGACGTAGGCGTCAATGCCTTTGACGAGCGCATGCTCCAGGCGTTTGGCCACTGGCCAGCTGCGCCATTCAAGGTCTTCTTTCTTTGCAACAGTGCCGTCACCTTTGTACTGGTCGGCAACTTCCAGCAGTCGATCGGTCGCATCATCCCTGCGGTTTAGGATGACATCTTCGACGCGCTCGCGTAGCTCTTTCGGGATCTCCTCGTAGATTGCAAGCTGACCAGCGTTTACGATACCCATGTCCATACCGGCCTTGATAGCGTGGTAGAGGAACACAGCGTGGATCGCCTCGCGAACGGTATTGTTTCCACGAAAAGAGAATGAAACATTGCTGACACCACCGCTAATCAGCGCGTGAGGCAAATTCTCCTTGATCGATGCTGTGGCATTAATAAAGTCGACAGCGTAATTGTTGTGCTCTTCAATTCCAGTCGCGACGGCAAAGATGTTGGGATCAAAGATAACGTCTTCCGGAGGAAATCCTACTTCATTGACGAGCACGTCATATGATCGCTTGCAGATCTCCACCTTGCGCTCAAACGTATCGGCCTGACCCTTCTCGTCAAATGCCATTACCACCACGGCAGCGCCATACTTTCGACACAGTCGAGCGTGATGCAGGAAGGATTCCTTACCTTCCTTGAGCGAGATTGAATTAACAATGCCCTTGCCCTGAATACATTTTAGGCCAGCTTCGATGATCTCCCACTTGGATGAATCCACCATCACCGGCACGCGCGCGATCTCCGGTTCGGAAGCCACCAGGTTGAGGTAATTTGTCATGGCCTGGACGCCATCAAGCATGGCCTCATCCATGTTCACGTCAATGACCTGGGCGCCGTTTTCAACCTGCTCACGGCAGACATCCAGCGCTTCACCATACTGTTCTTCCAGTATCAAGCGCTTGAACTTCGCCGAACCTGTAACGTTGGCACGTTCACCGACGTTTACAAACAAGGAATCTTCACCGATGTTGAGTGGCTCCAATCCGGACAAACGACACTCGACCGGTATTACCGGTTTTTTTCTCGGCGCTCTATCGGCTATGGCGTTTGCCATAGCCTGGATGTGGTCGGGTGAGGTGCCGCAGCAACCGCCGACAATATTGAGATAGCCACTACTGGCCCAATCGCCGATTTCCTTTGCCATGTCTTCCGGTGAAAGGTCGTATTCACCAAACTCATTTGGTAGACCAGCGTTGGGGTGTACGTTGACGCCAACCGAAGACACGCGACTTATCTCTTCCACATACGGGCGTAGCAAATCCGGTCCCAGTGCGCAGTTCAGGCCAATACTGATTGGATTGACGTGGCGCAGCGAGTTGTAGAACGCCTCCGTCGTCTGGCCGGCGAGGGTGCGTCCAGAAGCATCGGTAATGGTGGCCGACACCATTACCGGCCACTGCCGCCCCTGTTCCTCGAAAAAGGATTCGACGGCGAAGATTGCCGCCTTCGCATTCAAGGAGTCGGTAATTGTTTCGATAAGAATAATATCGCTGCCACCATCTATCAGGCCGCGTGTTGCTTCAAGATAGCTCTCCATCAGCTGATCGAAAGTGATATTGCGTGCACCAGGATCGTTAACGTCCGAACTCATGCTTGCAACCCGATTGGTTGGGCCGAGCACACCGGCAACAAACCTTGGTTTATTGTCCGTGGAGAATTTGTCGGCGGCCTCGCGCGCAAGTTTGGCGCCGGCCACATTCATCTCGTACGACAGATCCTGCATGCCATAGTCGGCCAGGGTGACTGCATTAGCACCAAAGGTGTTGGTTTCGAGGATATCGGCGCCGGCCTGCAGGTATTGTTCGTGGATACCCTGGATCATCTCCGGTGCAGTCATGACCAGCAGATCATTGTTGCCCTTGAGTTCCGATTTCCAGTTCGCAAAACGTTCACCACGATAAGTTGCCTCATCCGGTCTATGACGCTGAATCATGGTGCCCATGGCGCCATCCAGTAACAGGATACGTTCGCTGAGCAATTCTTCTAATTGTTTGGACTTGTCTTCGGCCATGGAATAAGACTTAGCAGTGTTCGTAATGGTTAATTCACGGGCTGTAAAAATGCGAAGTGTACCGAAATCGCTCAGCTTTTGCTCGATACAAAAAAGAAGCCACACCCTTGGGCGTGGCTTCGAGGAAAGCGCTGTCGCTGTTTCAGCCGCTGGCTATGTCAACGTACCTGGCTCAGGTATCAACCGGATCTAGTAAATTGGATTAACCTGATAGCCGGCTCTTTCAAGCAGTGACAGCAGGCCTTGTTTGCCCGGCAGGTGCAAGGCTCCAACTGCAATGAACGCACTGCCTTCCTGCAGGCGCGGTTGCATGCGCTCCATCATCCGGTGATTCCGTTTTGCCAATAAGCGATCCATCAATTTGTCGTAGGCGGGTCCTGCCTGGTTCTGATAGCGGTCACTAATCGCTGCCAGTTGGGCAAGGTCTCGATCGAGATATGCGCTCATCAATTGTTTCATCTGTTGGGCATTTTGCGACTGATATTTCAAAGCTGATTCCAGCAGCTGAATTTGGTCGGCCATCGGTAGTCCGTTGAAAACCTCCAGTTGCTCGTCCATCGTCTCCAGACCGTAAGTTGGCTTAAGTTGGAGGATAGCCTTGCGTTGCAACATGAGATCAAGAAAAAACGTGCCGTTGGTTTGGCGTGGCGAGCCAAGGGACATGATTATGGCCCAGGGTTTTTTCTTGTTGAGGTCTCGTGTTGAGAGGCCTGCTTGTTTCATTGCAGTTTCGGTTTTCTGAAACAGGTCTTTGCCAACGGCTTGCTCCAGGGTTTGGTTCTCGCCGAAGAACATGATCTCCGCCATATGAACAATCCCGGCACCGCTGAATATGAGCTCCATGGAGAAGCTGTTAGAGCGGTTAAAAGAATCTAACAGCGAATCCGGCAGATCAGTAACGCGTGGATCGCTCGAATGCATGGTGCCAAAGATATAGCTCGACGCGATCCCGGGTTTGGAAATCTCCCAAAGAAGACCTTTCTCGTGCCTGACCTGGCCGAATGGTGCCGCAAGCAATGACCCATGAACCAGGATCAGAAGAAGTAGGACAATGATGCGAGGTGGCTGGGATGCGAACATTGGTCCTATTGTAGTCGAAACCAGGCCGTTTCGTGCCTGTCTCAGTAATTGCCCTAATCCCCCAGACCCTGCCAGTGATTTATTGCAGCAGCATGTATTTGTTGGGTAAGAATAGAGCGCCCTGGAGAAACATATGTCCGCATACATACCAAAACAAAAGTCACATGAAGGGATTGCCCGAGAGCTGATCGCATGTGGTCTGAAAGCAGGGCAGGGCATGGCCAAAAAATGTCCGGCTGAGCCGCGTTGTTTGTTCAGTCTTCTATTTGCCGGTAACATCAATGCATGTCTGGCAATACGATCGGAAAGTTATTCACTGTAACAACCTTTGGTGAATCCCATGGCCCTGCGCTTGGGGCCATCGTCGACGGCTGCCCACCCGGAATGGAATTGTCGGTCGACGATCTTCAGGTTGACCTGGATCGCCGCAAGCCCGGTAAATCCAGGCATACGACGCAACGCCGTGAAGCGGATGAGGTGGAGATATTGTCTGGTATGTTTGAGGGCAAAACCACCGGAACACCGATTGGCTTATTAATAAGGAATACAGACCAGCGTTCCAAGGATTACAGCGACATCAAAGATCGTTTTCGTCCGGGCCATGCTGATTACACTTACCTGCAGAAATATGGCCTGCGCGACTATCGTGGTGGCGGTCGTTCTTCTGCGCGTGAAACTGCAATGCGGGTTGCGGCCGGTGCTATTGCAAAGAAATATCTTAACGAGAAATATGGCATCACCGTTCGTGGCTATCTTTCTCAGCTTGGACCAATCGCATTAGACCTCAAGAGTTGGGATGTTGTGGAACAAAACCCATTCTTTTGCCCTGATCCAGATAAAGTCTTTGAGCTAGAAACCTACATGGATGCCTTGCGCAAGGACGGCAATTCTATCGGTGCGCGTATTAATGTTATTGCCAGCGGTATGCCGGTTGGCTTGGGTGAGCCAGTGTTTGATCGTCTCGACGCAGACATTGCCCATGCGCTGATGAGCATCAATGCCGTAAAAGGTGTCGAGATTGGCGCCGGCTTTGCCAGTGTTGAGCAGAAGGGTACTGAGCACCGTGACGAGATGTCACCGGATGGCTTCCGGAGTAATAACGCCGGTGGCATCCTTGGGGGCATATCCAGTGGCCAGGACATCGTTGCCAGCATTGCGCTCAAACCTACTTCAAGTATTCGACTGCCCGGAGACACCATTAACAGTGACGGTAAGCCTGTTGACGTAGTAACCACTGGTCGCCACGATCCTTGTGTCGGTATCCGCGCAACACCTATCGCAGAGGCGATGCTGGCGATTGTATTGATGGACCACGCGCTACGACATCGTGGCCAGAATGCCGATGTCAGTAGCAAAACACCGCAAATCCCGTCCGGGTCCAGGCCATAGCGATTAATTGTATTCCTTGAGCTAGTTAATGCCTTACTGGCGCCTTTCCGGTTTTTACTTCTTCTACTTTGCTGTACTCGGTGCACTGGTTCCGTACTGGAGCGTGTATTTGCGCTCTGTTGGTTTCGATGCACGACAAATCGGTGAACTAATGGCGCTGCTTATGTTGTCGCGAATTGTTGCGCCGTATGTCTGGGGATGGATCGCAGACCATAAAGGTCAACGGATGGTAGTAGTGCGATTGGCTGCGCTACTGGCAACGATCAGCTACGCAGGAGTGTTTTTCACCACTGATTTCTGGTGGTTGGCACTGGTAATGCTTGTGTTCAGCTTTTTCTGGAATGCGACTTTACCGCAGCTGGAAGCAGCGACAATGAATCATCTGGGTGGTGAAGCCAGCCGCTATGCCAGAGTTCGGTTGTGGGGATCAATTGGTTTTATCGTTTCGGTTATCGGCCTGGGTTTCTTGTTTGATCGAGTTGAGACTGCCTGGCTGCTCCCGGTGGTTCTGGTACTGATGGCCGGTATCTGGGTATCAAGTGTGTTCGTGCCTGACCGGGAAATGTCAGGTGAAATCGAACATCCTGGGCCTTTACTAGGCGTCATCATGCGCCCCGAGGTTTTTGCATTCCTGGCCACTTGTTTTTTGATGCAGGCCAGTCACGGCCCTTACTATACGTTCTATACAATCTATCTAAGCGATTACGGCTATTCGAAGACACTTATCGGGATGCTGTGGGCACTGGGTGTAATTTGTGAAATCGGCGTTTTTGTCTTATTGCACAATATGCGTACCCATATTGGATTGCGCTACATACTTCTCGCCAGTATCGCATTGGCCGCATTAAGATGGCTGTTGATTGGCTATTTCCCAAGTAATCTATCAATACTTGTGTTTGCACAGGTATTACATGCCGCTACGTTTGGTGCTTATCATGCGACGGCAGTAGAGATGGTGCATAACTTCTTTCGCGGTCGTCATCAGATTCGGGGACAAGCGATATACGGATCCATTTCTTTTGGGATTGGCGGCGCGCTTGGAAGTTTCTACGCGGGCTATACTTGGGATTATATAGGCCCGGATATCACGTTCGCTATTGCGGCAGTGCTTGCGTTTGCTGCCTTATTGGTTGCCGCTCGATGGATTACTCCTTCATCATACAAAACCATATGAGTTCCATGTCGCATCTCGTATCGCGTGTAGAAAACGGAGAAAGTTTTAGCGTTAACCACGCTTAAGCGCGCCAGCGCATACGACGATTGCGGTACGCACGAAGATTAACTACGTCTGCGGTTTCTTTCTTTGGGCTAGGGATTGAATCTGATTGTGACGAAGGATGGTCTGTCACAAAGAACTCATCGGAGGCACGGCAGAAGTCATTTATAAAGTGATATCGGTCGATATCAGTTCCCGACTCCTGAATTACCGCTGAACGAATTTCTTTAAGCACCAGTTCCGTTTTTTCCCGATCAATAGTGTCGTCAAGTCGCCGGCACTTGTTGCGTTTGTAAATCGCACGTACCAGTTGTTTGGTCAACTCATCGTGAAGCGCACAACCTTCAAAAATATCTTTCGGACTCTCGGCTGCGGGGTTCACAGGAACCTGGTGATAACCCAGCCTGTTTTCCAAATGAAATAAATAGTCTTTAAAGGTCATATCTACTGTCGAATGGCATCGATCATTGCTTGTGCTGCGTTGGACAAGGTGCGTTCACGATGTGTCACGATTCCTAACGTGCGACTGATGTTGATATTTTTAATTTGGACCACAGATAGCGTTTCGTCAATCAGTGTGTAGGGTAGGGCACTCCAGCCAAAACCGATGGACGCCAACATTTTCAGTACTTCCATATAGTTAGTGGACATTGCGATGTCGACACCGTCTCTGATGCTCGACAATGCTGCCAAGATAATTTCCCGGGTGTAGGTTCCAGGTCCAGGTAAAATCGCTGGATAATTAAGCAATACGATTGGGCTTGCGTCTTTTTGCTCTGCCAGGGGGTGGTTCGCGCCCACAACAATTTCCAGCGGATCATCCCAGATCGGGATCGATTCCAGCTTGCCGGATGAGCTCTCTGGCAGAGTTACCACTGCCAGTTCAATATCACCGTGCTCAACTGCAGCGCAGGCACCCTCCGAGTCCATGAATCTCATTTCCAGAGAGACATCGGGATTGTTGCGATGGAATTCCTGCAGGGGGAGGGGTAAACGGTGCAGGCCGATGTGATGGCTCGCAGCCATGCGCAGACGCCCCGAGATTTCCCCGGAAAGATTCAATATTGCTCGCTTGGTGTCGCTGACCTCGAGAATTATCCGGTGCGCTCGCCCTTGCAGTGCTCGACCGGCATCCGTTAACTGGATTTCCCGCCCGATTCGGTCAAACAGGGGAGTGCCCAACTCACTTTCCAGGGCGGCAATACGCTTACTGACGGCTGGCTGGGTAATAAATATTCGCTCGGCACCTTTGGAAAATGACCCCGTTTCTGCGACAGCGAGAAATGCCTGAAGAGCCGGTATATCCATAACCAATAAGAATCCTTAATATGATTAATATGAATTTGTGTTATTTATATACCTCTCTTAGTATTCGCGCAACAACCTGAAAACGTAGTGAAGGAGTGCCACAAATGGCTGGCAAAACACTTTATGACAAGCTTTGGGACGCGCACGTTGTGAGACAGGACGACGGCACGTCTTTACTCTATATCGACCGTCATCTCGTCCATGAAGTAACCAGTCCTCAGGCGTTCGAAGGGCTTCGCATAGCGGGTCGTAAACCTTGGCGGATTGGGGCCAATCTTGCCGTGCCGGATCACAATGTGCCGACCACCGACCGCAGCAAAGGTATTGAGGATCCCGTGTCTCGTATTCAGGTGGAAACACTGGACCAGAATTGTGTCGATTTTGGTATCACCGAGTTCGACATGAACGACCCGAGGCAGGGTATCGTCCATGTCATCGGACCGGAACAAGGTGCGACACTTCCCGGCATGACCGTGGTATGCGGTGATTCACATACGTCGACCCATGGTGCGTTTGGCGCCTTGGCCTTCGGTATCGGTACATCTGAAGTAGAGCACGTACTTGCCACCCAGTGCCTCATTCAAAAGAAATCCAAATCGATGTTAATCAGTGTGGGTGGCGAGCTCGGCAAGGGTGTTACTGCCAAGGACGTTGTGCTGGCAATCATCAACAAGATTGGAACTGCCGGCGGTACAGGCTACGCAATTGAATTCGGTGGTAGTGCGATCAGGTCATTATCAATAGAAGGGCGTATGACTGTCTGCAACATGGCAATCGAGGCAGGCGCGCGAGCCGGGTTTATCGCTGTTGACGACAAAACCATCGAATACGTTAAGGGTCGTCCTTACGCACCGCAGGGCGACATGTGGGAGCAGGCAGTTCTCACCTGGCGTGAGTTGCATAGTGATTCAGATGCCAGCTTTGATCACGAGGTGCATTTAGATGCCGGCGAAATCGCGCCATTCGTCACCTGGGGGACTTCACCGGAAATGGGTGTATCCGTGCAATCTTCCGTACCCGATCCGGAAGGAGAATCTGATCCGGTCAAGCGTGATGGCATGAAGCGGGCGCTTGACTATATGGGGCTTGAGGGTGGTATGCGGATAACAGATATCCGCCCGGATAAGGTATTTATTGGTTCATGTACCAATTCACGCATAGAGGATTTGCGCGCAGCTGCGGAAGTGGCAAAGGGTCGAAAGGTGGCTGATAACATAAAGCTCGCCATGGTGGTTCCCGGGTCTGGACTGGTAAAGCAGCAAGCAGAGGATGAAGGTCTCGATAAAGTATTTATCGATGCAGGATTTGAATGGCGCGAGCCCGGTTGCTCCATGTGTTTGGCCATGAATGCAGATCGGCTCGAGGCCGGAGAGCGCTGCGCGTCGACATCGAATCGTAATTTCGAAGGACGTCAGGGGCAGGGTGGTCGCACCCATCTCGTGAGTCCGGCGATGGCTGCCGCCGCAGCTGTTAGCGGCCACTTTGTTGATGTGAGGGAGGTGCAATAATGGAACCGTTTAAGAAGATGACGGGTTTGGCGGCACCACTTGATCGCTCCAATGTCGACACCGATCAAATTATTCCCAAGCAGTTCTTGAAGTCGATCAAGCGGTCTGGCTTTGGCCCTAATCTGTTTGATGAATGGCGCTACCTCGATCATGGTGAGCCGGGTATGGAAAACTCCAAGCGCCCGCTGAACAAGGACTTTGTGCTTAATGCCGAGCGTTATCAAGGTGCCAGTGTTTTGCTTGCCCGTGACAACTTTGGTTGTGGTTCGTCACGCGAACACGCGCCGTGGGCGCTGCAAGATTACGGTTTCCGCGTGATTATCGCCCCCAGTTTTGCCGACATATTTTTTAACAACTGTTTCAAGAACGGCATACTGCCAATCGTATTGGGTGCCGGTATCGTCGACAAACTCTTTGCCGAAGTTGAGGCTACCGTTGGTTATGAGCTTGAAGTGGACCTTGAGAAACAAACTATCGTGACCCCTGGTGGGGAAGAAATAGGTTTCGAAGTTGATGCATTTCGCAAGCACTGCCTGATAAATGGTCTTGACGATATCGACCTTACGCTCCAGCACGTAGATGACATTAAAATCTACGAAACACGGCGGCGCGAAGAAGCACCTTGGCTATTCAGCTCGCCAGCAAGTTAAAAATTGGAAACGGAAAAGAAGATGGTAAAAAAAATCGCAGTATTACCCGGTGACGGGATCGGCCCGGAGATTGTCGCCGAGGCCCTCAAGGTGCTCGAAGTATTAAGGATTGATGGTCTTGGAGTGGAATTAACAGAAGCCTCGGTCGGTGGTAGCGCTTACGATCTGCACGGGGATAGCTTACCCGAAGAAACTTTGGCGCTGGCAAAATCGGCAGATGCAGTACTGCTCGGTGCCGTTGGTGGACCGAAATGGGACGCAATCGAAGACCGGGCCAAGCGCCCTGAAAAGGCTCTTTTAGGGCTAAGATCCGCACTCGGACTATTTTCGAACCTGCGTCCAGCGATCCTGTATCCACAGCTTGCCGATGCATCGACGCTGAAACCGGAAGTTGTGTCAGGTCTGGATATTATGATTGTCCGGGAACTGACCGGCGGGATTTACTTTGGCCAGCCTCGCGCAATAGACAAAACCGAAAGCGGAGAACGTCGCGGTTATAACACACTGGTCTATACCGAGTCCGAAATCGAGCGTATTGCTCGCTCCGCCTTTGAGATCGCAATGAAGCGTGATCGAAAATTATGTTCCGTCGACAAGGCCAACGTACTGGATGTCATGGTGTTGTGGCGAGAAGTGGTTAATGAGGTGGCGAAAGACTATCCGGATGTCGAAGTGAGCCATATGTATGTTGACAATGCTGCTATGCAGTTAGTGCGTGCGCCCAAACAGTTTGATGTGATGGTAACGGGCAACATGTTCGGCGACATACTGTCTGACGCGGCAGCAATGCTGACGGGTTCTATCGGTATGCTGCCTTCTGCATCGCTGGATAAAAATGGTAAGGGTATGTACGAACCCATACATGGATCCGCGCCTGATATTGCCGGACAGGGCAAGGCCAATCCGCTGGCAACCATTTTATCGGTGGCGATGATGTTGCGTTACACCCTGGATGAAGCGCAATTGGCAGATCGTATCGAACAGGCTGTTTCAGCAGTCCTGGATGAAGGATTGCGTACTCCTGATATCTACGCTGGCAGTGGCAAAGAAGTGGGAACCAAAGAGATGGGTGATGCAGTAGTCGCCGCATTACGCAATTAATTGTCGTTACATGTGACTATATAAAAGAACGGGACAGGAAAATGAAACGAGTTGGATTGATTGGATGGCGCGGCATGGTTGGCTCTGTGCTCATGCAGCGTATGCGCGAGGAAAATGATTTCAATGACATCGAGCCGGTATTTTTTACCACGTCGCAAGCAGGCCAGGCGGGTCCCGACATTGGGAAGGAAGTTCCAACACTGAAAGATGCCAAAGATATCGACGAACTCAGGGCGATGGACATTATTGTTACCTGTCAGGGTGGCAGCTACACCAAAGAGGTTTTCCCCAAGCTACGTGAGGCCGGCTGGGACGGCTACTGGATTGATGCGGCGTCAACACTGCGCATGGACGATGAGGCCATTATCGTTCTGGATCCGGTAAATCTGGATGTCATCAAGCAAGGCCTGAGCAATGGCGTCAAGACATACGTTGGTGGCAATTGCACCGTAAGCCTGATGCTGATGGCAATTGGCGGTATGTTTGATAAAGATCTTGTCGAATGGATCTCTCCAATGACTTATCAAGCTGCCTCCGGTGCCGGTGCGCAGAATATGCGCGAGTTGATTCGGCAGATGGGTGCGGTCAATGATGAGGTAAAAGCACTTAACGACGATCCGGCCACGGCAATCCTTGAGATCGACCGAAAGGTCGCCGAATTTATTCGCAGTGATAGCTATCCAACTGAGCAATGGCCGGTACCTCTGGCCGGAAGCCTGATTCCCTGGATCGATGTTCCGCTTGATAGTGGGCAAAGCAAGGAAGAGTGGAAGGCGCAAGTTGAAACCAACAAGATTCTGGGTCGTTCGGAAGCGCCTGTACCCATCGATGGTATTTGTGTGCGTGTTGGTGCCATGCGTTGTCACAGTCAGGCGCTCACTATCAAGATGAACAAAGATGTTCCGCTTGATGAGGTTCACGAAATCTTGGCCGGTGCCAACGATTGGGTGAAGGTGTTGCCTAATAATCGTGAAATAACTATGGAAGAACTAACCCCTGCAAAGGTGACGGGTACGCTAACGGTGCCCGTAGGTCGGTTGCGCAAACTCACCCTGGGGCCGGAATACCTGACAGCGTTCACTGTTGGTGATCAGCTGTTATGGGGTGCTGCAGAACCCTTGCGCCGCATGCTACGGATCGTCCTCGATTCGGCCTAACCTGTAGGAAAGCACGCATTTTCACTCCCGTCGGCTACCTATAAAGCTGATGGGGGGTGGTTTGGAGACCTGCCTGGCGTTTTCGGAGATTGGGCTATATTTAGATCAAGGTACGGATTTTGCCCAATTTCCTGCAAATTATGAGTAAAAAATAGGCAATTCTGGGCCGTTTCTGGGTCGGAATCGGGCCCATTTCTGGAACTATTCAAGTATACGGTTATGTGCTAAAAGACTATTTGTAAGCTATAGTTAGTTGCGATTTGTAAAGAATCTTAATACTATATTTACGTAAGCCTTCGTCTTATAAGCTATTATTTGTTTTTAGGGCGCTGAGAATAAACGGGGAATCGAGAACAAATGAGTCGAGCAACTAGGGGGGTGCGCAGGGCAATTGCTATAGGAACTGGTTTCCTGGTAGCCCTGTTACCACTGCTGACTTACGGGTTGGGTCTAGGACCAATCAAAGTCAAATCTGCACTGAATGAAAATCTCAATGCAGAAATAGAATTTACTGCAGTCACAGACAGCGAACTCAGTGACCTGCTGGTTGGGCTGGCGCCTGTTGGTGCGTTCCAAGCAGTCGGCATCGAGCGTACGCCACAACTGCGGGCTATTGAATTCAAAGTGGCACGCCGTGCTGACGGTCGTCCGTATCTGCACCTCACTACCAAGTTTCCGTATTCCGAGCCTTACCTTCATTTACTACTGCAAGCCGAATGGCGTGTAGGCTCATCTGTTGGTCGCCTGCGTCGTGAGTACACCGCGCTGATTGATCCACCGTTCCTGACCGCAGCCAAACCAAGCGGTATCGAAGCCCCGGCACCCGTGACACCCGCCCCGGCACCCGTTGCCAAAGCACCGGAGCCAGAGTTGCTGCTTGAACCCGAGCCAGCACCAAAAGAGCCAGTCGCTCAAAAAGAACCGGAGTTGATTCTCGAGGAAGAACCGACCCCGGCACCAGCAACAGTTGCCAAGGCTCCAGAACCAAAACCGACCCCCATCGAGCCTGAAAAGAAACCGGAGCCGATGCCAGTTGCGAAAGCACCGGAGCCAGAGTTGCTACTTGGTCCCGAGCCTAGCCCAGAACCGGTAATGGAGCTCGAGGAAACCAAGCAAGAAAAACCAGCGATTGTAGAATCGACTGTAGTTGCCGAAAAGCCCGAACTGCTTGGTCCCCCTGACTGGTTGCTGCCGTCTGGTGCGCCAGAGTGGGCCACGACTGCAACCTATCGTGTAAAGCGTGGTGATACCGCATATGATATCGCCCGAAGAATTCGTCAGGACAAGAGCATTAGTATCGAGCAAGTGGTGCTCGCACTGTATGACAATAATCGTAAAGCTTTCTTCGACAACAACACCAACAATCTGCGTGCCGGAAAAATCCTGGAAGTTCCGGAGCATGATTTCGTTGTTAAAAGAAGCAAGAACACCGCGAAACGCCAATTCCTGGCGCAATATGATACCTGGCAGGAATACAAGCTTAAGGTAGCCAGCGCCAGCAAGCCGGTGACTCTGGCCGAAGCCCCTGCGGCAAAGGCCGAACCCAAGCCTGCTAAAGCTGCGAAGCCGGCCAAACCGCAACCCAAGATTGCCCGGAAACTGGCACCGAAACCAGCTCCTAAAAAGGCTCCTCAGCCAGCCAAAGCGAAGCCTGTTCGTAAGGGCATGGAATTGCCGCCATCAAGGAATGGCCGTAAGGAAGAGTTGCTCAGGATTGTTCGCGCCAACGTTGATAAGAAAGGCGCAACGGCGGGTAAATCTGCTGAAACAGAGTCGGCCAAAGGTAAACAGCAGCTGGCTGAAAAAGCAGTCACGTTGCAGAAGTCTACAGAGGCAGCCAAACCTGCCGCCGGTGCTGCCAAGGCTGGCAAACCTCAAGCGGCTCCTGCGCCAAAGAAACGTTTAGCCCAGATCGAAAGTCAGGACCTGGCGCAAAAAGGTAAAGCAGCTAAACCTGAAGTGAAGGCACCTGCGGCAAAAGCAGCAGCTAAACCTGCTGCCAAGAAACCGCTGAAGGTTGCCAAAGCACCGAAAAAGAAACGTGTGGTTGCACCGCCACCTCCTGCCAAGGAGGAAGGTATTATGGATATCGTTACCGGAATCGTTGATGAGATTCTGGGTAACCAGATGTTTTTAATGCTGATCGCCGCGGTCGTTGTGATCGGTGGAGGCGTGGGCCTGATATATGCACGTCGCCGAAAGAAATCGTTGTCAGAGTTCGAGGAAAGTATTCTTACCAGCGGCGATATAAACACCGGCGAAGTGTCGACAGACAGCCAGGATATTGGTGGTGAATCCAGCGACACCTCGTTCCTAAGCGACTTTAGTCAAGGTGGAATGGGTAACATCGCCACCGACGAAGTAGATCCTGTTGCAGAGGCCGATGTGTACCTTGCATATGGACGAGACGAGCAGGCCGAAGAAATTCTGAAGGATGCGATTATCAAGCATCCTGCTCGCAATGAGCTCAAAGAAAAGCTGTTGGAAATTTATTCTCAGCGCGGAGATGTTGGTGCGTTTGAGACGTTGGCAGAAGAGTTGTATGCCTCGCTTGAAGGCAAGGGCGGGGACCTCTGGGATCGTGTTGCAGGTATGGGGTCGACCCTGAATCCGGGTAATCCAATGTTCCAGGGCGGTGGTGCCCCGGCACCAGCCGTTCCGACCCCGGCTGCTGACGCACCCACGGAAGCAGTGATGCCGGCGATGGAAGAGACCGGTAGCCTGGAGATGGATTCCCCTATCGCGATGCCAGAAGAAGAGCCTATCGCCGCTCCGGCAGCTGAATCCATGGAGCAAACTCAAGCTATAGATTTAAGTGAAATGCAGGCGGAAGCAATGGCCCCCGAAATTGAAATGGATACCGGGCTGGACATGGCACCTGCAGCTTCAGAGGAGCCTGAAATTGTCTCTGACGAAGAATTGGGTGGCCTGGAATTTAATCTTGATATTGGTTCTACAGATCAGCCAGCAGAAGCAGAGCCCGAGGCCGGCACCGAGCTCTCTATGGGTGGTGGAGAAAGCCTGGAATTTGAACCTAGTGGTGTACCGCTTTCCGGTAGCGAGGAAGCCGAGACACCATCAACTGAAGAAGAGTTGTCCTTCGGCGGCGAAGAAATCTCAATGGACGTCGCTGAAGAAAGTGGCGGACTGTCATTGGACGAGGAAGATGATTTTGCCTCACTTCGGGACAACACGGCAGAAAACAACGAAGCTGATATGAGTATCAGTATCGACACAGGTGAGGGCACACCAGAACTTGTAGGTGGAGACCTCGGTATCAGTCTCGATACTAGTGACACAGGTGTTTCAGAATCCGATACCGATCTCGACCTATCCATGGGTGGCGCTGAAGAGGAAGATGTTGCTGTCGCAGTGGCCCCGGAAGTTGAAGAGGTAGGTGCTGGTGCGGGCGACGCCGATCAGTGGGACGAAGCCGCTACCAAGCTGGATTTGGCTAAAGCGTATATCGACATGGGTGATGCAGAAGGGGCCAAGAGTATACTCGAAGAAGTGGCAACCGAAGGAAACGAAGACCAGCAACGTCAGGCCGCAGAACTTGCAGGGCAGATAGGTTAAATAAAAATAAAAATAGTTTAATGTAGTTTCTTCCAGGCGCACTTTGTGCGCCTTTTTTATTGCTTTTTATTCAACTTGCTATAAACGACGAAAGAGTATGGGTGGGGATTCCTATCGTCTGCGTCGTGATCTTCTCTCCCGGTTTGATCCCATTCCTTCTTGTCAAAGTCCGGGAAGGTGATATCGCCTTCCGCGTTAGTGTGGACCTCGGTTAGATACAGCTTGCCAGCTAACGGAAGAAACAGTCGGTAAATTTCTGCACCGCCAATTATAAAAATTTCTTCATCTCCATTCGCGGTGCTAATAGCGGCTTCAACCGAGTTGACGACGACACAACCGGCTGCGGTATACGATGGGTCTCTTGTAATTATGATGTTCAGTCTTCCGGGTAATGGTTTGCCAATGTCCTCATAATTCTTTCTGCCCATAATGATGGGGTGACCCAACGTTACGGCTTTGAAGTACTGTAGGTCCGCTGGTAAATGCCAGGGCAAGGTGTTGTCTCGGCCAATAACACCATTGTCGGCCACAGCGGCAATAATAGAAATCATGGGCTGCTTTTTGGATAGTTAGACGGCTACAGGCGCCTTGATATGCGGGTGGGGATCATAATTCGACAATTCAAAATCCTCGAACTCAAAATCGAATATAGACTTACGGTCTGGATTCAGGGTCACTAGAGGCAGTGCTCTGGGCTCCCTCGAAAGCTGCGTTTTTGCCTGGTCCAGATGATTTGAATACAAGTGCGCGTCACCCAGTGTATGCACGAAATCACCAGACTCGAGACCTGTCACTTGAGCGATCATCATAGTCAGCAGCGCATATGATGCGATATTGAATGGCACACCAAGAAAGATGTCTGCACTACGTTGATAAAGCTGGCAGGAGAGTCGGCCATCGGCGACGTAGAACTGGAAAAATGCGTGACATGGCGGCAGTGCCATGTTGTCGATTTCGCCAACGTTCCAGGCGCTAACGATAATGCGTCTCGAATCAGGATTGTTTTTAATCTGATCAATTACCTGACCGATTTGATCCACCGAACCACCATCCCTCAACGGCCAGGAGCGCCATTGAGATCCATAAACCGGACCCAAATTTCCATTCTCATCGGCCCATTCATCCCATATCGAAACACCATTATCCCTGAGATATTTAATATTGGTATCGCCGCGTAGGAACCACAACAATTCGTAGATAATCGATTTTAGATGGAGTTTCTTGGTGGTAACGAGAGGAAAGCCATCCTGAAGGTTGTAACGGCTCTGGTATCCAAAGACGCTTCTCGTGCCTGTTCCGGTTCTATCTTCCTTTATCGCCCCGTGCTCGAGTACGTGGCGCATTAAATCAAGATACTGCTGCATGCTTACTTATTGCCGACGAATGGTAGGTTTTCAGGTATCGTAACAAATTGAAATCTGTTTAATATATTTGCTTGTTATCTGGGCCAGACGGCCAAATCTTCGGCGAAGAGTATATCGTCAATATTACGCCGGCGCAGCCGGTTATGACAAAAAGCCAGGTGCAAGCGGAAAATGGAAAACAAATTGGAAAAGTACATGTTCATGGGGCCGTTCCTGCGCTTGCTGGAAAAAAGCGGCTTCTTCTCCCGCATGGTAGGCATCATGTTGCGTGTGCTTGCAGCGCTCATCATATTGGGGAGTCTGGCGACGATTTTTAAGGCAGGAAAGGTGATGTTTGATCTGCCGGCGGGGGGGATCATGGGCGGTATTATGTACCAGCTATTTTACATTCTCGCGATATATGCCGTCGCCCACGCATTGATTATTCGCGCACGGGATATCGAAGCACAGAAAAACGCGGACAACTTTGTGTTACCTATCGCTTCCTACCTGGCGCGACTCGTCGGAGAAATGTACGCGGCATTTGTCTCACTAACTGCCATCGGTGGCGGAATCTTTGTTTGGTTTACCGGGCAGCCCGTTGCCAAGATTATGAGCCCCATACCGTTCTTGTTCCCGATGCCGAAACAACCGGATTTCATGGGTGGGATTGAGCTGATATTGAGTGGAATCCTGATAGCGACAGCAGCCATTATTGCTACCTACATCGTGGCGGAGCTGCTAACCGCGTTGTCGCGCTCGACGGCGGCCAGGAAGCCAGCAACCACGGGTCCAAGGCAAATATCAGATCACCGTACTCAGAATTCGCGGTTTGGTTAATTGCTGAAGCGATTCCCGGCAGATTGACGCTAAGAGCGGATTTTCTCAAGGATAATGCGAAAATCCTTTTCCCATCTTAAAAAATATGGCTCCAGGTTTTTGTCTGGATAAAACTCGGCCAGCTTGGCCGGGTTTGTGCCTAGCACAATTGTTTCGTCACCCTCGGCATATATAACCAGCTTAAGCGGCAAGAATGGAATCAGGTGTGGATATTTCGCCGCCAAACCCTGAATCTCGTCCTGCTTGCCGAAGAAAACGATACGGTATTCTGCCGTTTTATAACCACTCATCGTTAGGCCGATGTCCACTCGCTGCACCCGCATCAGCTTGTAGCCACTTTTTACGATGGATTGCTGCAATGCATTCATGGCCTCCGGGAAGGTATTGGTAACTCGAGCCATGAGTAACTCTTGAGCCGTACCTGGCGGCTGATCAGCATTAACAACGGCGCTGAAGAATAACAGCCAAAACGAAAATAAAAGAGTGGCAATATTTTTCATAGGGTTGCCTCGTCAAGAACGTCTAGATAAATCAGGTGCATCTGATCGCACAAACGATCTAGCTCGTTGTTATTAAAGACAGCACTCAGTCGTTTTGGATTTACCGTCATTACCAGCACCTTTCCCTGATGCTCAACGACGGTAACACGACAAGGCAGGAACAAACCGACCCGCGGATCAATCTTTAATGCCTCGTTCAGGAAGTTGAAACTGCATGAATAAACAATTACCTGTTTTTTATTTTCCTTACCGGCTTCGACCAATCCTTCGTCAAGATGTTGTACGCGGATCAGGCGCATGTTAGCAGTGAGGACCGCGTCTTTGACATTGTTGACGGTTTGTTCAACCGGGTAAGCTGACTCTCTTATCAGGTATGGCGTGTCTGATCCGGCGATATCCTGAGGTTTGCTGTGTGGTGCTTTTTCGAAGCTTCGCACATAAGCTACGACATTGTTTATATCGCGATTGCTCAGGCCGGCATCACGGAAGGAGATCATTGGGGTGCCTTTGCGTCCGTTAACCAAGGTGTTCTTGATCATGCTATCTGACGCCGATGCAAGAAATCCTTTGTTGTTAAGCGCAGGTGCCAAGACTGGCAAGTCGCGCGGACGAGAAAATGTCACGCCCGTTCCATGTCCACCTTCACCGTTAGCACCATGACAAGAGGCGCAACGCTGATCGAAAATTTCTTTACCCTTTTTTATGTTTCCCTTAACGCGTTTCTGTGAGAATGGTTTGGG
>CAJICK010000124.1_pt1 | contig 26115 bp, 23 predicted proteins | sample 9199621 | NCBI WGS metagenome assembly CAJICK01 (sample SAMEA7708342, study PRJEB35096) | sediment metagenome | biome: marine neritic benthic zone biome [ENVO:01000025]; feature: sediment [ENVO:00002007]; material: shallow marine sediment [ENVO:03000034] sea grass bed [ENVO_01000059] ... | reverse complement strand
GCTATCGCTTGAACCGCTTGTTGCAGTCGCCTGATCAGGATCAGGCCGCACTCATGTCACAGGTAGAAAAATTATGGATGACTGGCAAGCGTTTGCCGCCACCCTGCAAACCTGTGTTTGAAAAATGGCGTAAGGCCGGTCACATGACGAGTGATCTGGTAACAGCGCGAATCCGACTCGCAATGCAACGCCGCTATCTAAGTCTGGCGCGAGAGCTTTCTTATTATCTGCCAGCGCGCGATCGAAAATGGGTAGAACGCTGGATACGAGCTCATCGCCGTCCGGCTAAAGAGCTGGATTCGATCAACTATAAAATCGACAAGCCTATTGCCCGCATGATGGTGAAGCACGCGGTTGCGCGATTAGCCCGTCGTGATCCGGAAGCGGCCATGGAACAGTGGCAACAGTTAAAACAGAATCATCGTTTCTTTGGTGAAGACGAAAATTACGTACTACGTTATGTCGGTATCCTTGGAGCCAAGCGTCATTTGCCAAAGGCGGTCGATTGGCTGTCCGCTGTGTCGGCAAGCGACCAAGACCGTAATTTGCATCACTGGCGCATTCGCGCAGCTGTTCGATCCGGTGACTGGGAGACAGCCAGGGAATTTATAGCCGCGCTCACACAGGATGAACTGGAAGAAAATGAATGGCGCTATTGGCAGGCAAGGATTGCAGAAGAAACCGACGATGAAGAAGCGGCATGGGATCTGTTTACCGATCTCGCGCAAGAGCGTAGTTACTATGGTTTTCTTGCGGCCGACAAAGTTGGTGCACCATATTCCATGCAACATCGCGCGGTCGATGTGACGCCGGACGAGCTTGGCACCATGCTGGCGCGGCACGATATGAGAATTGCGCAAGAACTATTCAAGATTGGACAAATCGTATCTGCACGCCGTCAGTGGTTCTGGTCAATCAAGCACATGAACAAACGTGAGTTACAGGCAGCGGCCGTCGCGGCCCAGAACTGGGGCTGGTATGACCGGGCACTCTACACAGTTAGCAAGAGTGGCCATCTTGATGACCTCGATTTGCGTTTTCCCGTTTTGTATCGTGAAAAGGTGGAAAAAAATGCCAGGCGCACCGGTGTTGACCCCGGCTGGATCTACGGAGTGATGCGTCAGGAGAGCGCCTTTGTGACTGACGCCCGATCAGTCGCCGGCGCTCTGGGCCTGATGCAATTGATGCCACGTACTGGTCGCGCCACTGCCAGACGTCTGCGGTTGAACATTCGAAGTCATAGCGCCATCTTGAACGTCGATAATAATTTGCGTCTGGGTTCGTACTATCTGAAAACAATGTTACGTCGAAACCAGGGTAACCATGTGCTTGCGACCGCTGCCTATAATGCCGGTTCCCACAGGGTAAAGAAGTGGTTACCCCGGGAGAATACGATGCCCGCGGATATTTGGGTGGATTCCATACCTTTTAACGAGACGCGTAACTACGTGAAGAATGTCATGGGATTCACGGCAATCTATGAGCGACGTCTAGAACTCGCGCCGACACCGCTGAAGGCACGCATGGACGAGGTCAACCCACGAAAGGTCAACAATCGTTAACCGATGGAGCCGGCTTGACAATAGGCCGGGAAGTCGCAAAATCCCGCAGCATTGATTGATTCGTTGTTCACGTAAAATCCGAAGCAGGCGCAACTGCGACGTTTGAAGAAAATATTATGTCTAAACTGAATATCTGTATCCTTGGCGGCACTGGTTTTGTTGGCCATAGCATCACCGACAAATTGGCCGATCAGGGTCACAACATCAAAATTATCTCCCGCCACCGCGAGTTGCATCGTGAATTGCTGGTCCTGCCCAGGATTAATATCGTTGAAGGTGATGTTTTTGATTCCGCCTTCCTCAAACAGGAATTTGCCGATACAGATGTTGTGATCAATCTTGTGGGCATACTGAATGAGTTTCGTAACAAGACCACGTTTGAGGAAGCGCATGCGAAGTTGCCCGCCGTGGTGGCCGACGCCTGCAAGAAACAAGGTGTGCCGCGCTTATTACATATGAGCGCACTCAAGGCTTCAAACGGTGGACCCAGTCAGTATTTGCGTACTAAAGGTACCGGCGAGGATCGTGTACACCAAATGGCGGGTCAGGGAGTGAAGGTCACCAGTTTCAGGCCGTCGGTGATTTTTGGTCCACACGACAACTTCACCAATCGTTTTGCCAGCTTGTTAAAGATGACACCCGGCGTACTGCCCTTGGCCTGTGCCGGATCTCAATTTCAACCAGTGTATGTAGAGGACGTGGCGGAAGCATTTGTTCGGTCCATTCCTGATTACCGAACATATGGCAAGCGTTATGAATTGTGTGGGCCAGAAGTGTACACGCTAAAAGAGTTGGTGGAGTACATTGCCGGCGTAACACATACTCGTTGTCGAGTTGTCGGGTTAAACAATAGCCTTTCCAAACTTCAGGCAACGATAGGCGGGTTCATGCCGGGTAAGCCGATCAGTCTGGACAACTATCGTTCCATGAGAGAAGACAGCGTGTGCATGCAGGGTTTCCCAGAGGTGTTCGGTATTACACCGACCAAGCTTGAAGTCGTAGTGCCAAAATACCTTGGCCACGAGCGGCGCGAACATCCGCGCAGTCGTTATCGCTAATCTGTCGGTACCAGTGCCAGCAAGCGAGCGTGTCTGGTATCCTGCGGTAACGCGGCCAGTTTTTCTGCCTCACGATAAAATGACGGCAGGTCTCCCTTGTGTTTTTGCAGTAATGCCTGAAATGCAGGAAGGTAGTCATAGTAACTACCAATCGGCACAAGGTGCGCATTATTCAATTTGCGACTGAACCAGCGATCATAACCGCCATAGCCACCCCAGCGGTTCCGCAAGGTTTGATAATCCTGTTTCAGCTCCGCAAAAATCAGTTGTTTCTTTTCACGCTTTGACTTATTCGATTGCTGGCTTTGATATAGATCGGTTAATTTCTTTCGTGTGTCTTGTACCAGCGCAACGAATTCCTTTTTTCGTCTCAGCGTTGAGAGATAATCCCGGTATCGGTCTGGCGCACCATCTTGTTTAAGCCATAGACGTACCCCTTCAAGTTCAACGGCGACAGCGAAGGACTCATTAAAGGTGGTGTCGTTCTTCACGTAGAGCTTTTGATGTGCCAATTCATGAAACAGGGTGCCGGCAAGTGAGGTTTCGGAGCGATCCAACATGGTATTGAGTATCGGGTCGTGAAACCAACCGAGTGTGGAGTAGGCGCTGATACCGGCGACGTAGACATCATTGCCCCGGGTATGAAGTTTCCTGGCAAACTGGTCTGCACCTTTTTCAGAAAAATATCCTCGATAGCTGACGCAACCCGCGACCGGATAACACCACTGGATCGGTGTTAACGACAACTCCGGCGCGGCAAAAACATTCCACACAACATAAGGCCGGTTCAGATCCGCATAACTGGTGTAGCTGGAATTGTCTGGCAATAGAAGTGCGTCAACCGCGAACTGGCGCATGACTAATACGCGTTCGAGTTTAGCCTTTAATGCTGGCGACGTGTCCGGTTTGGCAATGACCTTCTCGATCGGTTCGCGACGCATAAGTATGGTTAGTTGCCCATCAATGGCCTGATGGTAGTAAGCAACGGTACTGCAACCGGCTATCGACACCATGCCAAGCAGTGACAATAGAAGTACGAATTTGCGCAAGACAAAAACTTTATTAATCAGGCTAGCCACATTACGATGATGCCATGAAAACCTATCTTGTTGGTGGCGCGGTGCGCGACAAATTGCTCGGCCTTGATGTCAAGGACCGCGATTTCGTCGTGGTCGGTTCTACGCCAGAAGAGATGGAGGCCAAGGGATTTAAGCCGGTGGGCGCTGACTTCCCGGTATTTTTACACCCGCAGAGCAAGGAAGAGTATGCATTGGCACGCACCGAGCGTAAGAGTGGTCACGGCTACAAAGGATTTACGGTTTATGCAGCTCCCGATGTTACGTTGGAAGACGATCTTAAACGGCGCGATCTGACCATAAACGCCATGGCAGAAGGAGAAGACGGAAGTCTGATTGATCCCTTTGGTGGCAAGGAAGATCTTGATAACGGCAAGCTGCGCCATGTGTCGGAGGCATTTTGTGAAGATCCGGTTCGGATTTTACGCGTGGCACGTTTTGCCGCGCGATTTGCCAAATGGGGATTTCATGTCGCCCATAGCACAAATAAATTGATGAAACAGATGGTCGCTAATGGTGAGGTCGATTATCTGGTGCCCGAACGGGTTTGGGCGGAGCTGGAAGGTGCTTTGGCTGCCGATAATCCCTCCCAGTTTTTCAAGGTGCTGCGTGGCTGCGGTGCATTGGCAAAAATCTTTCCGGAGATCGATGCACTCTATGGTGTACCGCAGCCAGAACAACATCATGCCGAGATTGATACCGGCGTGCATACAATGATGGTGCTGGACCAGGCGGCCGCTTTAACAGTTGACACTAGGGTTCGCTTTGCTGCGTTGATGCACGATCTGGGTAAAGGAGTGACACCGGAAGACGATTGGCCACACCATATTGATCACGAGTCTCTTGGTGTTTCTCTTGTTAAGCAGCTGTGTGAACGAATTCGCGTGTCCAATGAACATCGCGATATCGCCATTATTACCGCGCGCTATCATAGCGACTGCCATCAGATCACTGAACGCAGACCGGCTACTATCGTAAAAATCCTGGAAGCTATGGACGCGTTTCGCAAACCGGAACGGGTAAAGCTTTTTGTGTTGGCCTGCGAGGCCGATTCACGCGGTCGAAAAGGCATGGAAAAGGAAGACTATCCGCAGGCCGCGCTATTTAGCGGCGCATTCGAAGCAGCAGACAGCGTTGATACCGGCGCCATCGCGGTAGATGCACAAGCAGCAGGGCTTGGCGGCGATGCCATTGGCAATCGTATTCACGAGGCGCGCGTGAATGCGGTAAAAGAGTTAATGGCGAAACAAGGGTAAAATAACTATGGCTTCCAGGATTGGAAGCAACCAAGGAGGTTAATATGAATATTTATACGAGTGGCAACATGAGCAGCAAACGGTCTCGATTGGTCCTCACGGGTCTGCTGTTAATCCTCAGCATGTTTGCAATGACCCAGCTTAGAGCCGCCGAGAATTCATCCGCGCAAGACTCTGTAAAAAAGGTTGTCTGGCATGTTGACTATGGTGATCCTGTGCGACTCGGGCGCATGTTGACCAGTGTTTACAATATGCTGACCACATATGAAGAAATGTTTGCAGACCATGATATCCGAATAGTGTTTCTCGGCGCCGGTATTCGTTTTGTAACCAGCGATCCTTTGACAAAAACGCCGTTCGCTGAAGACGAAGTGATGAAGCGGGAACGCAAGGTGCTGACAGAGCGTTTACAAAGCGCCATGGGTCAGGGCATTAAACTGGAGCTATGTAAGATTACCGTGGATGCGATCAATCTGGATGAGGGCAAAGTGATGAAGGGAGTTGGATTGGTGACCTCCGGCGTTGTTCGTATTGCCGAGTTGCAACACAAGGGGTATGCCTACATTAAGGCAGACTAGATCCGGTGAAACAGTCACGGGTTGGTTTTGTCAGTTTGGGCTGCCCCAAGGCGACGTTTGATTCCGAGCGTATTCTTTCGCAGCTTCGTGCTGAAGGATATGAGATTTCTCCCAGTTACGATGATGCTGAGCTGGTGGTAGTGAATACTTGCGGCTTTATCGACGATGCCGTTGAAGAGTCGCTGGATACCATCGGCGAGGCACTTGCCGAGAATGGCAAGGTCATTGTAACCGGTTGTCTCGGTGCCAAAGGCGATATCGTTCGTCAGACCCATCCGGGTGTGTTGGCGGTAAGCGGTCCAGAAGCACTGGATGAGGTCATGGATGCTGTGCATGAGCATCTGGCGAGGCCGCATGATCCGTATTCGGATCTGATGCCACCCGGCGGTATAAAACTGACGCCAAGACATTACGCGTACCTGAAGATTTCCGAGGGCTGCAATCACAAGTGTACCTTCTGCATCATTCCCAGTATGCGCGGCAAGCTGGTCAGTCGTCCCGTGGGTGATGTGTTGTCCGAGGCAGAAAGCCTGGTCAATGCGGGCGTGAAAGAGTTGCTGATCATTTCACAAGACACCAGTGCCTATGGAGTCGATGTGAAATACCAGACAGGATTCTGGAACGGTCGTCCGGTCAAGACACGCATTACAGAATTGGCCGAAGCCCTGGGTTCGCTCGGCGTGTGGGTGCGCCTGCATTATGTTTATCCCTACCCCCATGTGGATGAACTGATACCGCTGATGGCGGAAGGCAAGATTCTGCCGTATCTGGATGTGCCGCTGCAGCATGCCAACCCACGCATCCTCAAGGCGATGAAGCGGCCTGCGAGTGCCGAGGACAACCTCGCACGAATTCAGCGTTGGCGCGAGCTCTGTCCAGACATCACCATTCGCTCCACGTTTATCGTTGGCTTTCCCGGGGAAACAGAGAAGGAATTTGAAGAGTTGCTTGGCTTTCTTGAAGCGGCGCAACTGGATCGCGTCGGCTGTTTTTCCTATTCACCGGTGGAGGGTGCCGCCGCTAATGAGCTCGACAACGCCATACCAGAAGAGATTAAGGAAGAGCGTCTTGAGCGTTTAATGTTATTGCAGGAAGAAATTTCTGCGAACAAGCTGAAAAACAAAGTCGGCAGTCGCCAGACCGCCATTGTTGATGCCATTGATCATGAAGGTGCCATTGCTCGTTCGAAGGCCGACGCGCCGGAGATCGATGGCCTGGTATATATAAAGGGTACGGAATCGCTAAAAGTCGGTGAGTTTGCAGAAGTAGAAATTACCGATGCCGATGAGCATGATCTGTATGCGAAACTGATATAAAAGGATCAAACATCATGGATGATGAAAAGAAACCGATCGTTGTGGAATTTCCCCTGCGGGGCGAATGGGCTGCACCCCATACACCCGGACATAAGGTGCCTAGTCACGGTACCGATATGCTTGGCCAAACCTACGCCTACGATCTGATTCAGATCGACTGGTCACGCCCCAAAGGTTACAAGTTTTTCGAGAAATCCATGCCGTCCTATTTAATGTTTGGCGTTAGGCTGCAGAAATGTTTTGGTTGGCGCGCACCAATTTATGCGCCATTCGATGCCGAGGTGATCGAGGCCGAAGACGGCGTACGGGAGCGCGATCCGGTGCACTTCCTGCACGATATGGCTATCGTGCTGAAAAATGCATTTTTCTTTAACAAGAAAATCAAAAACAATCGGGACCTGAAACCCGTTCTTGGAAATTACCTGATTCTAAAAGGCAAAAAGGCATATAGCATGATGGCGCATATTCATCAGGGATCGATCGCAGTAAAAACGGGTGACCAGGTAAAGGCTGGTCAGCAACTGGCAGAAGTCGGCCATGCCGGGAATTCCACGGCGCCACATCTGCATTTTCAGTTGATGGACCGGCAAGACCTGATGAGCGCCAAAGGAGTACCCTGTTGTTTTCGCCAATATGAGCTATTTAATAGCGGCGTATGGAATGTGATCGAAAACGGTATACCCGATCGTCGTGACCGAATCAGGGTTCTTTAGTTCTCTACAACGTGATGCGAAAAGTTAAGTCGGTCTCGTTGGAACCTTTTAACGCCGCAAGACATCAGGCATTGCTGAAAGCATGGCTAAGCAAGCCGCACGTCAGGCGATGGTGGGGCGATCCGGACGAACAGCTTGAACAATTACTGTCTTCGTCGACTGGTTGTCATCAGTCAATAATCATTGCTGACGAGATACCGGTCGGTTACATCCAGTGGGAGCAACCGTCGCGCGAAGAGCTGGACGCAGCAGGACTCGGTGAGATCCCGGAGCAGGCGTTGGATATCGATATTGCCATCGGAGATATCAACTATGTTGGTTGCGGTGTTGGTCCACGTGCGATTGCGTTGGTGATTGAAATGGAATCAAGCAATCGGTCAATTCCTATGATTATGATGGCAACGTCTACTGAAAATACCGTTGCTCAACGCGCATTTGAAAAGGCGGGATTTCGGCGCATTCGCGAATTCGATGATCCGGAGTGCGGGCAGATGTATCTTTATATATATGGCAACAATGAATATACGGCCTGAATCTTCGGAAGATATATCGGCAGTTCATCGCGTCAATGCCGAAGCATTTGAAACCGAAACAGAGGCCAATCTGGTCGATGCCTTGCGGCAAAGTGGTATCCCGTTAATCTCGTTAGTTGCAGAAATCAAAGGCGAACTGGTTGGCCATATCCTGTTTAGTCCGATGACGGACTCAGCCGGCGCCAAAATTCCTGTCGCGGGTTTGGCGCCAATGGCAGTTTCACCTGCGCATCAAAAGCAAGGTATCGGTTCCGCATTGGTGAAGGAGGGTCTGGCGCAATGCAAAGCAGCCGGTTATCGTGCAGTCATTGTCCTGGGGCATCCGGATTACTATCCAAGATTCGGTTTTGTTCCCGCGAGCCAGTATGACATTTCTTGTCAGTATGAGGCTCCTGATGAGGCGTTTATGGCCCTGGAGCTTGAACCCGGTGCCCTAAGCAGGTTAAGCGGCATTGTGAAATATCATCCACTTTTTGATCAGGCAGTTTAAAAATGAATCATGCCGAAAAGAATGAATCAAAAGAACAGAAAGCTGACTCCAGTTTTCTGAAGAAGCTAATTTATATAAAGCTCGCTGTAGTCATCGTTATTGCAATTCTCACTGTTGTATTGATCAAAACGATTTAGCATTCTTACAACCTGTCACGTCGATCCTGTAAGTTGAATCCTAGTAGCGGTTCATCGTATTTCTTGCCCAACGCCAGTACTTTAAAAAGCTCGCCCATCTCCGATGGCAAAGTCAGTTTTTTAATTTGGTTGGTTATTTCCAGGTGGGCCTGCGTATTGTCCATGTCGCTCTGTTCCATTAACTCGTTCAAGCCACTCGCCATTAAAAATGGCGCTTGTGCCGTATAGCCGAGCACATCAAGATCACTGTCGACCGCCGCTCGCGCCATCGCAGTGAAATCAACATGAGCGGTGATATCCTGAAGCCCAATAAGGATCAAAGGGTCGGTGTGTGTCCGATGTCGGTAATGGCACATTAGCGTGCCATCGATACGCTGCGGGTGATAATACTCGTGCTCGGGAAAGCCATAGTCCAGCAGCAGTATGACGCCGCGCTTCAGTGCTTCTGCCGCGCTGTGTATCCAGGCTTCCGCGTTGAAATTTATCTCTGAGCAATAGTCTTGCGGCAAGTCGAAGGAGGAGGCACGCTTAGCTATCTGTGACGAGGCGGGCTGATCAATCCAGGTAAAACCATCACCTTTGTCAGTTACGAAACGCTCCATCACGCCATTGTTAGTGACATGAAATAACGACACCGGCATGGCGTCCAGTAGCTCGTTGGCCAGTACAATTCCTTCTATGCCCTCCAAAGGAAATGAATCTAACCATTGCACTCGATCCAGCAGATGCGGCACCGAGCTTTTTATGCGATCACGTTGCCGTTCACGCAGGTCCGCGCTGAGCTCAAGGATATAGTAGTGTTTCGGCAACCGATTGAGTCGCTCCATCTCCGCCAGCAGTTCGGCTGCGAGGGCGCCACTACCAGCCCCGGCTTCAAGAATGTCACCGCCACCGAGTTCATCGAGCACCTGCCGGCATTGGTGTGCGACGCAGTACGCAAAGACGTTGCCGAGTTCCGGTGCCGTAACAAAATCTCCCGAAGCACCAAACTTGGATGTGCCAGCGCTGTAGTAGCCCAGGCCGGGGGAATAAAGTGCGAGCTCCATAAATCGCGCGAAACTCACCGCACCACCTGACATTTCAGATCTGATTACTTCAATCAGACGACTGCTATGTTCTATTTCTTCGGGGCTCGGTTCGGGTAAACGCGCAGCAGAATCGTCTAGAGTTGGCGGCATTTCGGTTGGAGTTTTGCAGTTTGAACGGGTATGGTGGATTGGTTGTTAACAATAATTAATAGCGAGCATGGCCGATAACTCATTGTCAGGCAAGGTAGCGCTAATCACTGGGGGAGCACACCGGATAGGCGCGTCTATTGCCCGCCAGCTCCACGACGAGGGCATGAACCTTGTCATTCACTACCGGAATTCAAAGAAAGGCGCTCATGCGTTGCAGGATGAATTGCACGCCAAGCGCGAGGATTCCGTTGTGCTGGTAAACGGCAATCTGCTGAAGAACGGGGTGTTGAGCAATTTGGTCTATGAAACGACCGAGGCATTTGGCCGACTGGATGTGCTGATTAACAATGCCTCGACGTTTTATCCAACACCGGTTGGCGAAGCGACGGAAAAGGATTGGGATGATCTGGTTGGCACCAATCTCAAGGCACCGTTTTTTCTGTCACAGGCTGCGGCGGCTTCCCTGACTGCCAATGAAGGCTACATCGTTAATATCGCCGATATTTATGGCGACCGTCCGTTAAAAAACCATCCAATCTATAGTGCGGCCAAAGCCGGGCTGATCATGCTAACCAAGTCGCTAGCAAGAGAGTTAGGTCCGAAGGTCCGTGTGAATGCCATTGCACCGGGCGTAATTCTGTGGCCGGAAAACGAGCTGGACGACATGGCCAAGCAACGCATTGTGTCCGGTACACCATTGAAACGGTCGGGCAAACCCGAAGACATTGCTCGTACTGTTCTGTTTCTGATTCGCGACGCGGAATTTATCACTGGCCAGGTCATGGTCGTGGATGGTGGTCGCTGGGTTGTGCTCTAACTTCGAGCCATGCGGTATTTTCTAGTTCCCTTGCTTGTTTTGCTGATCGCGTCGTCCTCGTTGGCGGAAGAAGTCTATCGATGGGTTGACGATAAAGGCCGGGTGCATTTTTCAGATCAACCAAAAAGCAAAAGTAAAAACAATAAAGACAGTACCCACGACTGGGTCGATGTCCGTGGTCGCAAGACCTATTCCGATCGAAGCGAGGATCAAATAAAGGCAGAGCGCCGCAGACTCTCGCGCAATATGGAATGCATGAGCGGTCTGACCGAAATCATTGAGATACCGAGCAGTCAGCCCAGGTCGCGAGTGGTGTTGCTTACCGCCCGCTGGTGTGGTCTTTCGCGTCAGGCACGGCAACATTTAAAAAAGAAGAAGATTCGGTTTGTAGAATACGATATTGAACGTAATCGCCTTGGCCGCTCACTTTATCTAAGTCTTGCACGCAAAGGTGTGCCGGTCATCTTGATAGGAAAAAAACAGATGTTTGGTTTTCGTGCTGATCTGGCGGATACCTTGTTGCAGGAGCATGGCCAGATTGCAGGTAGAAGGAAATAGCTAGTGATCGACAGTTCCGCGCTCGATAATCACGCCGACGTCATCGGCACCCCTTACCGCACCTTTTTTGTTTATTCGCACTCGAACCCAGGGCAGTGTAAATTCTTTTTGCAGTAGCGCTGCAACATTCTCCGCCAGGGTTTCAACCAGTTGGTACTCTGAGTCACCGACAAATTGTTGCAGTCTTTTAGCAACTGCCTTGTAGTCAACAGCGTCCTTGATGTCATCACTGGTTGCTGCATTGGCAACATTACTGGCCATGTCCAGATCTAGAATGACAGTTTGCTTGGCACTACGCTCCCAGTCCCAGATACCGATGATGCAGGGGATTTTCAGTCCGTGTAAGAATGTGATATCCAATTCCGTTACCTTTAGTTCAGGTTGGGCGGCGTTCAGTTTATGCAGGGGTTATGGTAGTTTCGTCGGACTATAACCAAAACGCCCAGAATTGTCTCGGCGTTACTGCCCGACGAAGAAACCAGAATTCCATGATCGAATATTCATCCATCATTATCGGTTACCTGCTTGGATCCATATCAGCCGCCGTTGTTATTGCTCGCGTTCTACGTTTAAAGGATCCACGTGAAGTCGGATCAAAGAACCCGGGCGCCACGAATATCCTGAGATATGGTGGCAAGGGAGCAGCGCTGGCGACTCTACTCGGCGACTTGATGAAAGGTGTCGTTGCCGTATTGATTGCGCGAGAACTTAGTGACCAATCGTGGGTAGTTGCGGCGACCATGATTGCTGTATTTCTCGGTCACCTGTTTCCGGTCTTTTTCGGATTCAAGGGCGGTAAGGGTGTGGCAACGGCCTTGGGTGCTTATCTGGGCGCGAGCCTGTGGGTAGGTGGCGCACTGGTAGGTACGTGGCTTGTGGTTGCTATCATCAGTCGTTACTCGTCGTTATCCGCGCTAGTCGCGGTCGCATTGTCACCATTGTATGTCTGGTATTGGCTTGGTGATCCGGCCTATGTCGTTGGCAGCGTCGTGCTGGGCGTGATTCTGTTCTGGCGCCACAGCGGCAATATCAAACGTCTGTTGGAAGGCACCGAAACCAAGATCGGCAAATAGTTGTCAGGTTTCGGCCGAAGCCAGTTCATCAATCGACCATCGTGGACGGGCGTAAAATGCCAATCCTTCGTCTTGTTGTCCTGCCTGCATTCTTAAAGTACCCGCCAGCGCGATCATGGCACCGTTATCGGTGCTGAATTGGGCTCGAGGATAAAAAACCTCCGCGTTATGACTCCCTGCCATGGTCTTCATCGCCGAACGCAAGTGCTGGTTGGCGCTGACACCACCGGCAACCACGAGCTGCGTGCGACCGGTTTGTTCCAGTGCCCGACGACACTTGATTACTAGTGTATCGACCGCGGCTTCCTGAAAGGCGCGGGCGACGTCGGCGACGGTCTGATCTGTTAACTCTTTGCCCTCAACGGCGGTGGCGACCGCAGTCTTTAGCCCACTAAAGCTAAAGTCGAGGCCCGGTCGGTCGGTCATGGGGCGCGGGAACTTGTACGCACCCTCGCGGCCATTATCGGCGTAGCGTGAAATCGCTGGTCCGCCGGGGTAACCCAGACCCAGAAGTTTCGCTGTCTTATCAAAGGCCTCACCAACGGCATCGTCGACCGACTCACCTAATATGGTGTATAGGCCCAACCCACGGACATCGGCAATCATGGTGTGACCACCGGATACCAATAGGGCCAGGAACGGAAACTCGGGCGCTTTTTCCTCGAGCATGGGAGACAGCAGGTGGCCCTCCATATGATGGACACCGATGGAAGGAATCTGCCACGTCCAGGCCAGTGCCCGGCCAACGGAAGCGCCGACCAGCAGTGCCCCGGCCAAACCCGGCCCCGTGGTGTAAGCCACCCCATCGATTTCTTCCCCGGAGATATTTGCTTCCTCGAGCACGGTTCGCACCAGGGGCAAAAGCTTGCGAACGTGGTCCCGTGAGGCAAGTTCGGGCACGATGCCGCCGTAATCGGCATGCACCATCTGGGAATACAGCTTGTGCGCCAGCAGACCCCGGTCAGAGTCGTAAATGGCGACCCCGGTGTCGTCGCAGGAGGTTTCCAGGCCCAATACAATCATGCCCGGTATTGTGGTGGCGCGAGCCCGGAGGAGCAAGCTGCCAGTTTCGGGGAATTTCCCCGATTTCCGTAGGTTCAGGGTGTGTACAAACGGCCGGGGACTCTATAAAATCGCGCGTCCCGCTGAGAGGTGGGATTGGATCCAAATTCAACAAATTACGAGTAGATATCTATGCCATCTGTGCGCGTTAAAGAACACGAGCCATTTGAAGTGACCCTCCGTCGCTTCCGCCGCTCCTGCGAAAAGGCTGGTATTTTCAGTGAAATGCGTCGTCGCGAGGCTTATGAAAAGCCGACCACCGTACGCAAGCGTAAGGCCGCTGCGGCCAAGAAGCGCGAGCTGAAAAAGGTCTCCCGCATGGCGCGTATGACCACACGCCTGTACTAATTCCCGTCCGGCAGCCTTTTAGGATTGATGAGTCTTAAGGACGGCATCACTGCGGACATGAAAGCGGCCCTCAAGGCCAAGGACTCGGCACGTCTGGGTTCTATACGACTGCTGCAGGCAGCCATTCAACGAAAAGAAGTGGATGAGCGCATCGAGCTCGATGATGCTCAGGTGCTTGCTGTGGATGAGAAGCTGATCAAGCAGAGTCGTGATGCGATCAAGCAATTCGTCGATGCTGGCCGCCAGGAGTTGGCGGACAAGGAATCTGCTGATGTCGCTGTCTGGGAAAAGTATCTTCCCGAACAATTGAGCGATGCAGAAATCGATGCGCTGGTTGCCAGTGCGCTGGAAGAAACCGGTGCGGCATCGATGAAGGACATGGGCAAGGTGATGGGTGTTCTCAAGCCCAAACTGCAAGGCAAGGCCGATATGGGCCAGGTGAGCGCCAAGATCAAGGCAGCGCTGTCGGGATAAGCGGCCGGCTTTTCTGTTGCCCGCGTGTCCTCATACTAAACATAAGTACTGACGAGCGTTACGGGTGATGGCTGGGAGAATCCCGGAAAAATTTATTGATGATTTGCTGTCGAGGGTCGACATTGTCGACGTGATTGACGCCCGCGTGCCGTTAAAAAAGGCCGGTAAAGACTACAAGGCCTGCTGCCCGTTTCACGAGGAAAAAACGCCATCGTTTACGGTTAGCCCGGATAAACAGTTCTACCATTGTTTTGGCTGCGGTGAACACGGCAGCGCCATTGGCTTTTTAATGAATTATGACCGCATGAGCTTTCCTGAAGCCGTGCGGGAGCTGGCCGCCAAAGCCGGTATGGATGTGCCGGAAGAGGCACAGCAGGATAGTGAGGCAGTCAGTCGTAATGACGCACTGCTCGAGTTGCTAAATAAGGCCGATCAATATTACCGGCGCCAGCTTCGCGAACACTCGGAAGCCAAACGCGCCACAGGATACCTGAAAGGCAGGGGCCTAAGCGGCGAAATTGCCGCTGATTTCGGAATCGGTTTCGCGCCGGCCGGCTGGGATAACCTGATCAAGGCCATCGGACAGGATGAGAAAACCCGTGAAGACATGGTGACCGCGGGTCTGGCAGTGCGAAAAGATAGTGGCGGCTACTATGATCGTTTTCGTGAACGGGTAATGTTCCCGATACACGATTACCGCGGCCGCATTGTAGGATTTGGCGGAAGAATAATAGGTGACGGCGAACCCAAGTACCTGAATTCGCCAGAAACACCGCTTTTCCACAAGGGTCGGGAGGTCTACGGACTTTACCGCGGCCGCGAAGCAATTCGTCGCGAACAACGGGTACTGGTGGTCGAGGGTTATATGGATGTGGTGGCCCTGGCCCAGTTTGGAATCGATTTCACCGTGGCAACCCTGGGTACCGCCACGACCCGGGACCATCTGGAGCGATTGTTCAGATTTACACCGGAAGTGGTGTTCGCCTTTGATGGAGATCGCGCGGGGCGGGACGCTGCCTGGCGGGCCCTGGAAAATGTATTGCCGATCATGTCGTCCGGTCGTCAGGTAAGTTTTCTGTTTTTGCCTGAAGGCGAGGATCCGGATTCGCTGATCCGCAAAGAAGGCGCAGAGGCATTTGCCGAAAGAATTCGCACGGCACGACCGCTTGGCGAGTATTTGATCGATACATTGGCCGAGAAAGTGGATCTGACGCGCATGGACGGTCGGGCGCGACTGGTCGAACTGGCCAGGCCTCTGATCGAAAAGCTGCCCGAAGGTGTTTTTCGCCAGATGCTGGTGGGGCGGTTGGGTGAAAAAGGAAGTGTAAACACTGAAAACTTGTCTACACTGTTGGGAAATTCGCAACAGGCCGCATTTAAAAGGGGCAGCAATTTCCGACCAAAGTCATCCGGCGTTCGGCAAAAGCCGACCCTGATGCGCCATGCGATAGCGTTGGTACTACAGCACCCGGTGCTGGCCCAGCAGGTCGATCGGGCCAAATTGGGTCAAATCGATTTGCCTGGTGCGCCGTTGCTGGCAGAGGTGGTCGATCGAGCGGTCGAGGCACCCAGTCGCAGTACAGCGGCCCTGGTGGAGATTTTTCGGGATACTGAGCACCATCAGGCACTGCAAAAGCTGGCTATCTGGGTAGATCCCGCCAGCGAAGTGGTTTCAGATGAGCGGGATCTGGAAAGGGAATTTGGAGACGTTTTATCGCGTCTGTACAGGCAGGCGCTGCAAGCGCGAATTGAGGCACTGACCGCCAAAGATTCGCTGACAGGTTTAGATACGGCAGAGAAGCAGGAACTAGTCGCCCTGTTGGCCGAAAAGGGTTCACCGGGACCGATACCGGAAAGCGACTAAATTTATTGATAATTCAAGACTTTATGCTATAAACCATAAAGTTTTGCCTTAATTGCGACGGGCGCAACAACGCCCAGAAGTTACAGGTACAGTAAATGACAGTAATGGATCAGGAAGCACAGCGAATTCAGCTTAAAAAGCTGATCATTCGCGGCAAAGAGCAAGGCTTTCTCACTTATCGAGAAATCAACGATCATCTCCCCGAAGATGTGCATGATACCGACCAGATCGAAGCAGTTGTCGGCATGATCAATGATATGGGGATTGAGGTCTTTGATCAGCCGCCCGATGCGGACACCTTGATAATGAAAAGCGAGAGTGCCGCTGAAGAGGCGGACGACGAAGAGGCTGCCGAGGCGGCAGAACAGGTCGCGTCCACCGTAGATAGCGAGTTTGGTCGCACCACCGACCCTGTGCGCATGTATATGCGTGAAATGGGCACGGTCGAGCTGCTGACACGCGAAGGCGAAATCGCGCTGGCCAAGCGAATTGAAGAGGGTGTACGCCAGAGTATCGAGGCCATTGCTGCCTGTCCGGCGACCGCTGGTGTGGTTGTCGCCATGATGGACAAAGTGGTGGCCGAGGAAATGCGTCTGACCGATCTGGTGGCGGATTTTGTCGATCCCAATGCCGATGATACGCCGGTTCCTCCTGCTCAGGGCCAAAAGAAGGAAGATTCTGACGATGACGATGAGCCTACCGGCCCCGATCGTGAAGAAGCGGTGGAACGCTTTGGCCGTGTGAAAAAGCAATATGAGGCCATGCTTCGAATTCTGAGAAAGAAGGGTTTGGGTTCGCCGGATATGAGCAAGCCGGCGCAGAAAATCGCCGAAGAGCTATTGCAGATCAAGTTTGTTACCAAGCAGGTACACGCGCTGGTGGACGAGCTGCGTGCATTGGTTGAGCAGGTTCGTGCACTGGAGAAGGAGATTATGGATATCTGTGTTACCAAGGCACGGATGTCGCGCAAGGAATTTGTCAAAACCTTCCCCGGTCAGGAAACCAACAAACGTTGGCTCAAGAAAGTTATCCGTTCCGGTGAAGGCAATTCTGATGTGCTCGAAGCTAATGCAGAGACAATCTACCGCGCCCAGGACCGTTTGGCGCTGATGGAACAGGAAACCGGCTTGCTGATTCACGGCCTGAAGGAAGTGAATCGTCGCATGTCCATTGGTGAAGCCAAGGCACGTCGCGCCAAGAAAGAAATGGTGGAAGCCAACCTGCGTTTGGTCATCTCTATTGCCAAGAAGTACACCAACCGTGGTTTGCAATTCCTCGACTTGATTCAGGAAGGCAACATCGGCCTGATGAAGGCAGTGGATAAGTTTGAGTACCGTCGTGGTTACAAGTTTTCGACCTATGCTACCTGGTGGATTCGTCAGGCAATTACCCGTTCCATCGCGGATCAGGCGCGCACCATTCGTATCCCGGTGCACATGATTGAGACTATTAATAAGCTTAATCGTATTTCTCGTCAGATGTTGCAGGAGATGGGTCGCGAAGCGACACCGGAAGAGCTGGCCGAGCGCATGGAAATGCCGGAAGACAAGATTCGCAAGGTGTTGAAGATTGCCAAGGAACCGATCTCCATGGAGACGCCGATTGGTGATGACGAAGATTCGCACCTGGGTGATTTTGTTGAAGATCAGAATGTGGAAGCGCCACCCGATGCGGCTACCAGTTCCGGTCTGTCTGGCGCCACGCAGGATATTCTCGAGACGCTGACGCCGCGTGAAGCCAAGGTGCTGCGCATGCGCTTCGGCATCGATATGAATACCGATCACACGCTGGAAGAAGTCGGCAAGCAGTTCGACGTTACCCGTGAGCGTATTCGCCAGATCGAGGCCAAGGCGCTGCGTAAGCTGCGCCATCCGACTCGTTCCGAGCACCTGCGAAGTTTCCTCGATTAAAACCGAGTTGGTTAGAATATAAAAACGGGCCGACTAAGGCCCGTTTTTATTTGTGCGGCAATCGAGTACAAGCATTCGAAAAAGTTGCTAAAATCGCGCGCTTAGCGGGCCCGTAGCTCAGTTGGTTAGAGCAGGGGACTCATAATCCCTTGGTCGTAGGTTCGAGTCCTACCGGGCCCACCATATCATCCTTATCTTTCCGCACTGTGTGTATGTCGACAAAGATTGTCCGTTTAGGACAAACTATTCTGACATGACGACATAGTTTCTCCGCCTCTTGCGCTCCATGAACCGAGGCTTTTCTCTTTATTTCTCACCAATTTGCCGCTATCGCTCAACAATTGTTTGTCAGAGTGCTACGGTATAAATGTAAAGAGTTCGCCGCAACAGCCTATGCTGGTAGGAAATAGTCATTTACCCCTATGACATCCCGGAATGAAAAGCTTTACATCGTATTGATAAGCATCCACGGACTGGTGCGAGGCACCAATCTCGAACTCGGTCGCGACGCCGATACCGGTGGTCAGGTCAAATACGTGGTGGAATTGGCCAATGCGCTGGCCGAACACCCTGAAGTTGGCCAGGTAGACCTGCTGACGCGACGTGTGTTCGATGCCGACGTCAGTAGTGATTATGCGGAAACCATCGAGAACTTGGTCAACAATGCCCGCATCGTACGTATCGAAGCTGGGCCAGAAGGATATATCTCGAAAGAAGAACTGTGGGATCACCTCGATGCCTTTGCTGACAATGCCACGGCTTACCTTCGCGAAAATTCCATAACACCTGACATCATTCACAGTCATTACGCGGACGCGGGTTATGTCGGTATGCGGCTGGCAAACTTGTTGGGTGTGCCACTGGTGCATACCGGACACTCATTGGGGCGAGTCAAACGGCGGCGCCTGCTCGCTTCAGGCATCAAATCGGAACAAATCGAATCTCGCTATAACATGGCGCGCCGAATTGAAGCGGAAGAGGAAACTCTGAGTGCAGCAAGCCTCGTTCTTGCCAGCACCAGTAATGAAATCGAGGATCAGTACGCTCGCTATGATCAGTATAACCCGGACTCGATGACAGTAATTCCACCCGGTACGGATCTGCACAAGTTTCAGCCACCGGATCGTACCGAGGATAAAAGCAATATCGCCAGGGCCATTAATCGATTTCTGGAGGATCCGGCCAAACCTATTGTCCTTGCGCTATCGCGGCCCGACGAAAGGAAGAATATCGCCTCATTGATCAAGGCCTATGGTGAATCAACGGACCTGCGCGAGGTCGCCAACCTCGTCATCATCGCTGGCAATCGCGATGATATTCGCGAAATGGAGAGCGGTTCCGCTACGGTACTGACAGATATCCTGGTATTGATCGATCAATATGATCTTTATGGCAAGGTTGCTTACCCGAAACACCATTCGTCAGACGATGTACCGATAATGTATCGACTGGCAGCAATCACCGGTGGCGTGTTTGTTAACCCGGCGCTGACAGAACCCTTCGGTCTTACTTTAATTGAAGCCGCAGCTAGCGGATTGCCTATTGTCGCAACGGAAGACGGCGGTCCCCAGGATATCGTCAAGAACTGCCGTAACGGTATTTTGATTGATCCGCTGGACACCATGGAAATGGCGATAGCATTGCTTAAATTGCTGTCTGACAAACAGTACTGGCAAGACTGTGCTGCCAGCGGGCTAAAGGGCGTTAGTCGTTATTACTCCTGGCAGGCACATGCCGACAAGTACCTGAAGTCGATAACACCGTTACTGGATAAAACAGAAACGAGGTCGCGCGCAACGTTGCCGCGAAGACCAATGCTTTATCATGATCGGGCAATCTTTACCGATCTTGATCAGAATCTTCTGGGTGATCCCATTTCGCTAAGGGATTTTCTCGAAGTAGTACGTCAAAATCGCAACTGTGCCACCTTTGGCATTGCCACGGGCAGAAGCCTCGAGTCCGCGCTGCGTATCATGAGGCGATATGGCATACCACAACCGGATGTGCTGATCACGAGTGTTGGCACAGAGATCTACTATGCGCCGAGTCTCACGTCGGATATCGTCTGGCATAAACACATTGATTACATGTGGCAACCAGCACGCGTGCGGGAAACGTTGGCGGAGGTTGATGGCCTGCAGTTACAGGTTAAAAGCGAACAGAGCCGATACAAGATTAGTTACGGCGTTGATTCAAGACGCGCACCGGATATCGAGGAAATTCACAGTCTGCTTCGACAGGCTGAACTATCGGTCAATGTATTTTTATCGTTTGGACAATACCTTGATATTGTGCCCATGCGCGCATCGAAGGGTTTCGCACTTCGCTGGTTCGCCAATCAATGGGAGATCCCGCTGGAACATGTTCTCGCGGCCGGTGGTTCCGGTACTGATGAGGATATGCTTCGAGGCAACACCCTCGCGGTTGTCGTCGCGAATCGACACGAGGAGGAACTGTCCCAGTTGACCGAGACCGAAAGTATATATTTCGCCAGCCAGAGTTACGCACGCGGTATCCTGGAGGCGATCGACCATTACGATTTCTTTGCCTCATGTACCGTACCGGCAGACAGTGACAGGAATTAATGACTGATCGGATTCTCATTTGTACCGATCTTGATAGAACGTTGTTGCCAAATGGGATGCAACCGGAATCACCTGGTGTGCGTAAACTGTTTGCAAGCATATGCCAGCGAGAAAACGTGGAGCTGGCTTACGTCACCGGCCGCGACCGTGAGCTGGTAATGAATGCCATCCGGGATTATGAACTAGCCATTCCCGATTATGTCATTGGTGATGTCGGTACCAGCATTTACACCATCATTGATCATCAGTGGCAGACCTGGTCTGACTGGCAAGACGACATCGCGAAAAGCTGGCGCGGCTTTGATCGCGAACACCTGGCATCTTGGCTGACCGATCTCAAGTCGCTACGACTGCAGGAAGAGGCGAAACAAGGTGCGTATAAACTCAGTTACTATACGCCCAGTTCAGTTGAAACCGAGGTCCTGCTTGAGGATGTTCAGTCACGCCTGACAGCACACGAGGTCGATGCAAGCATCATCTGGAGTCTTGATGACAACACCAACACTGGTCTGTTGGATATACTACCTGCCGCAGCAACCAAACGGCACGCCATCGAGTTCGTGATGAAGTCCAGGAATTATGACCTGCAATGCACGATGTTTGCCGGAGACAGTGGAAATGATTTGCCAGTGATGACCAGCCCGATCTGGTCTGTACTGGTGGCCAACGCGAGTGAGCCGGTACGCCGGGAGGCGTTAAATCTCGCACGGCAACATAAAACCGAGGATGCGCTCTACATTGCGCGCGGTGATTTTTTGAATATGAACGGTAACTACAGTGCGGGCATTCTAGAAGGTCTGGCGCACTATTTTCCGCAAACGCTCGATTGGCTTCACGAGGCGATAAAGAATTGACGACTGGTGCACCACTTATTTTTGGGGAAGTCCTGTTCGACTGTTTTCCAGATGGCAACGAAGTGATGGGCGGTGCACCGTTTAACGTCGCCTGGCACCTGCAAGGATTCGGATTAAATCCTCTGCTTGTCAGTCGCGTCGGCAATGATGCACGTGGCGATCAAATTCGTGAGGCCATGCATAACTGGGGTATGTCTTTATCCGGCCTGCAAAGTGACAATACTCATGCCACTGGTGAAGTCACCATTACCATTAATTCGGGTGAACCCGAATTCGATATCATCGACGATCGGGCGTATGACCATATCCACGGTGAACAATTGCCTGCAAAAAATCCTGTAGTGATTTATCACGGCTCACTGACTCTCCGACACAAAACTTCCGCGCGTGCACTGTCTGATATCAGAAATCGATACCAGTCGCCAGTTTTCATTGATGTAAATCTCCGGCCGCCGTGGTGGGACCGCGAAACCCTGGAGTACAGTTTGCACGGTAGTACGTGGGTAAAACTCAATGAACAGGAACTAGCACATCTATTACCAGAAGCGTCGGACATGGACATTCTGGAGCGCGCGCACTCATTTGTTAACCAGTACGGTCTGCAACTGTTGATCGTAACGCTCGGCAAGGCCGGCGCATTGGCGGTCGACAAAAATGGTGAAAGCCATTCTGTGCGACCCGAAGCGGTTACGCCGGTGGTGGATACCGTAGGTGCCGGGGACGCCTTCAGTAGTGTAGTGATCCTCGGTCTTTTGTCCGATTGGCCTACCCAAAAAACATTGGAACGGGCGCAGCAGTTTGCATCAATTGTGGTTGGAGTGCGTGGTGCTATTATTCAGGAAAGAGATATTTACCAACAACTTATCCATCAATGGGGCAATAACAAGAAGTGAATACCGCTATCCATCCGCTTCGCGCCGCACAACAATACATAATCGAACATCGTGCGATGGTGCACGGTTTCATTCACTATCTTCTGTCCCTCGACCGCAAGTTTCTGTTGCGCAGTGATGTAATCGACGCTTTCAACCATGTCTACGATGACAATCGTAATGATGCGCAACTAAGCCACCTCGCCACCGTGGTTTCATGGTGTCAGGAGGCCGCGCTGGATAATACCTGGGTCTATCTGGCGCTACGGCCACGAACGGCACGCTGGGTTTATATTCGGATTCATAATGAATCCCTGGAAAGTGAATTGATATCGGTGGAGCAATTTCTCCGTTTCAAGGAACAGCTGGCATCGGGGATTCGGGAAGACAACTGGGTACTGGAAATCGACCTTGCCCCGTTCTCCCGTGAGTTCTACAAACTACACGAGACCGACTCAATTGGTCGTGGTGTCGAGTTTCTAAATCGACGTCTTTCAAGTCGGTTGTTCGAAGACCTGTCATCCGGCAGTGAGCGGCTGTTGGGTTTTCTTCAGGTACACCGCTATCGCGACCAACAGCTGATGCTGAACAATAGTATTAAGGATGTGAATGAGTTACGTGCCGCGCTACGCCAGGCCGACATATACCTGCGTTCTCTTCCGGAGGGAACAGCGTGGCCCGAGATGAGCGCTGAGCTGGGTAAAATCGGTTTTGAAGCAGGCTGGGGGAACGATCATGAGATGGTGCGCGATTCCATGCGCTTGTTGCTGGATATTCTGGAGGCGCCCTCGCCGGATAACCTGGAAAAATTTCTTGGTCGCATCCCGATGATATTTTCGCTGGCTATCGTTTCGCCCCATGGGTATTTTGGTCAATCAAATGTTTTGGGTCGACCCGATACTGGCGGTCAAGTGGTTTATATCCTCGACCAGGTAAAGGCCCTGGAACAAGAAATGCGCGATCGACTGGTGAAACAGGGGCTGGATATTGATCCACAAATTATTATCCTTACCCGGCTGATACCTGATGCCGATGGCACGAACTGTAATGAGCGGATCGAACCGATTGCGGGCACAAGGAATGCACGCATACTCAGAGTCCCGTTCCGCGGATCGGACGGTGAAATTGTGCCTCACTGGATTTCGCGGTTTGAAATCTGGCCTTACCTCGAACGGTTTGCCTTAGATGCTGAAAAGGAATTGCAGGCCGAAATTGACGGGCGACCGGATTTGATCATCGGTAACTATTCGGACGGCAGCCTGGTTGCTTCGCTGATGTCGCAACAGCTCGGTGTCACCCAATGCAACATCGCCCATGCCCTGGAAAAAACTAAATACCTGTACTCTGACCTGTACTGGCAGGAAAACGAATCCCAGTATCATTTTTCCTGCCAATTCACCGCAGATCTGATCGCCATGAACAGCGCTGACTTTATTATTACCAGTACCTATCAGGAGATTGCCGGTACGGATGACAGTGTGGGTCAGTATGAAAGTTACTCTACGTTTTCCATGCCCGGTTTATACCGTGTGATTCATGGTATCGATGTCTATGATCCCAAGTTCAATATTGTCTCGCCGGGTGCCGATAGCGACGTGTATTTTTCTTATAAGGATAAGACGAAACGCTTTGATCACCTGCTTCCTGAAATAGAGGCGCTGGTCTATGCAGAAAATCCTGGCGAACCTTACCGCGGTAGTTTTAACGATCCGGACAAACCGATTCTCTTTACCATGGCGCGTCTTGATCGCATCAAGAATATCTCCGGATTGGTGGAATGGTATGCCAACAGCGCAAGTTTGCGGGAACAGGTCAATCTCCTGGTGATCGCCGGTCATATCGACAGTGACCGTTCTTCGGACAGGGAAGAACGCTTTCAGATCGAACGTATGCACGCACTCATGAATGAATATGACCTGGATGGCAATGTGCGCTGGCTGGGCACTTTTCTGGACAAGCCCATGGTCGGTGAAATGTACCGTTATCTTGCAGACAAGCGTGGTGCCTTTGCACAGCCGGCGCTGTTCGAAGCATTTGGTCTGACGGTGATAGAAGCCATGGGCTCAGGCTTGCCGACGTTCGCCACCTGTTTCGGTGGGCCACAGGAAATCATTGAAGACAGCATCTCCGGTTTTCACATCGATCCCAACCATGGAGAACAGGCGGCGCAACGCATCGCAGATTTCTTTCAGCGTTGTCGAAAGGAACCGGAGTATTGGCATCAAATATCCGATGGTGGCGTTGAACGTGTTGAGTCACGTTATACCTGGAAGCGATATGCCGAGCGCATGATGACGCTGTCTCGCATTTACGGTTTCTGGAAATATGTCAGCGACCTCGAACGTTCGGAAACACAGCGATATCTACAGATGCTATATGGCCTGCAATATCGACCGCTAGCCTTGCAGCTTATGCATGAGCTGAATGAATGATAACCATCTATTCGGAAGCTGACGGGAGAGTTAGGGCGCTTGATCTCAGGTCAAACACTGTTTTCATGCGCATACAACTGTTAAGTGCAGATAAATCAGCATAAAAACAATTATTTTTTCGCGCGGAAAAGAGCGGGTTCTATACCCGCTCTTTTTAGTTTAGTCATTACCAATCCTGTTGCCGAGAAGTAGTAGAGAAGGGCTAAAAAGCGCCTAAAAATCCAGCCTTTTTATAGCCCGGACTAACTATGCCGTCCTAAGGCGGATAATCTTTTCCCTCGTGGACACACTAACTCATAACTAATCCGCAATGCAGTTAGAGGATGCCGGGAGTTTTCTTCGTCAGATCTCAGTATCAGTCTAGTTGAATCCAGCATCCATAAGCATTTTATTATTCAACGAGTTTGATCAGGTGTCACTATTTTCCTGCATGATTCACTAACTAGATTGATTCAAATCAAACAAGTTTAGACATACCTTAAAGTATGCTTTTAGATATATGGTTGATTATTGTTGCCGGACCAGCCCATAAAATTTAACGAGTTAACGTCGTGGATCGTTATGAACAAAATTCACAAGCTTAATTCAATCCAGAAGGAAGACAGGTGAAACACAAGTTTCTTTACCTGATCGTGGCGGCAATCTCGCTGGTAATTTTTTCTGCAAAAGGAAATGCCGAGGAACTTTACTTTATCGATGCGCACAGTTCTGTCGGTGAAGATGTGGCGAACCTGGCGATAGTCATTCAGCGCATGGATGAGAATGGTGTGCATCGTACGATTCTCGTGGCTCGAGGGAAACGGGAATCAAGATCCATACTGAAGTTTGGCGAGGCCAATCCGGAGAGAATTATTCATGCGATTCGTACCCACACTGGGACATACCAAAGGAACGAGCCCAAGTTTTTCAAGAAATTGAGAAAGCGAAGCGCCAGTGGCAGGTGGCGGGCCCTTGGTGAGGTGGTGATGTATCGTGAATGGAAAGGTACTGAGGGAGCCAAAATAGAGGTCTATCCGGATGACAAGCGGGTACAGGCGGCAGTCGATGTGGCAAAGGAAAATGGCTGGCCATTCATCGCCCATATTGAATTCGGAGCCATAAGCGGTAATCGGCGCAATCGATTCATGCAGGGTTTGAAATCGATACTCGGATCGATCCCTAATCTATCAGTTGCGCTGATTCATATGGGACAGCTGCGAGCCAAAGAAGCGCGGCAACTTCTTAGCGAACATCCCAATCTTCATCTGATGACTTCCAAGTCCGATACGTTCACCAGTAAGTGGGGCTCGAAACAATCCTGGATCAATATGTTTATAGGTAAGAAGCTAAAGGGTGAATGGAAAGCATTAATAATTGATTACCCGGACCG
>CAJICK010000133.1_pt1 | contig 27392 bp, 30 predicted proteins | sample 9199621 | NCBI WGS metagenome assembly CAJICK01 (sample SAMEA7708342, study PRJEB35096) | sediment metagenome | biome: marine neritic benthic zone biome [ENVO:01000025]; feature: sediment [ENVO:00002007]; material: shallow marine sediment [ENVO:03000034] sea grass bed [ENVO_01000059] ... | reverse complement strand
CGCATCTCCGCGCTACGCGCGCCCGTAAACCGACGCATAGTAAATGAGCACCGCAGCACGATTCACAACAAAGTATTGGCGTGCCAGGCGGATTTTGAGGCAGGTTTTACGCGAATACGACCCAGGTTGTGGCGATATACTTTACGCCGTTTTCAACGGTGACGGCGCGGTGCTCATGTGTCCAGAACGGTGGGAATAGCACCAGTTTGCCTTCTTCGGGCTTAACCTTCACATCCTGGTAGAGAAATTCGGTTTCGCCACCCGGCCCTTCGACATCATTGATGTACCACAAGGCCACCAGTTGGCGGTCGGCAAACTGATGGCTACCGCCATCGATATGCCAGTGGTAGTACTCACCCGGCTGATAGCGCTGCATGTTGTAACCGATGTCCTTGAACGGACCCTTAAAGAACGGAAACTTTTCACGAAACTCCCGTATAGCAAGACCCAATGAACGGTGGAGATTACTGTCGATATCTTTCCAATCAGCCTGGGCACTAATTGCCAGATCGGTCGTCTTCTTTATCGACTGATCTTTCGATGCCTGCTGACCAATACGTCCCTGATATTGTTGTTCGGTATTCGCTTCGAAGCGTCGCACCATTTCGCGGCAGACGTCCGCAGGTAACGCCTTTTCAACTTCGAAGATAAAGCTGGATGGCTTTACTTCACGAAAGGCGTGTGGCGATGCACCAGATTTCATCGGATCAGTCATAACAGGTAATTGATGTTTAGCAGACGAAAAAAAAGCAGACGATAACGTCTGCTTTTTTATCACTTTTTAAAGTGCAGCTCGACTAGGAGGACCACTTGCTATAGCCATCAGTCTTTTCTTCTTCACCGTCGGTGTAACCAGCTTCATAAGCTTCGGTAAGACGCTGCTCTTCGCGCTTGGGATTGTGCAGAAAACCACAGGCCCAACCGTTGATGTATTCTTTATTCACGCCAGCTTTTTCCATGACGTCAATTGTTTCGTAGTATGTCTTGTTCATTAATTACCGCTCCTGTTCTCGGGTAACCCCTACCCAGTACATTAGAGGGCGCTTATACTAGCCGAGTCGCCCCCGATTTCAAAGCCCAAATTGCATGTTTTTGGGATTGTTGGGCTCTCCCTGAAACTGGCCATGAATCATAAAAAATAGGGTACTTTTGCTTTTTATTACATATAGTTACAGTACTTTCTTGAAGCGGGAAAGGTATTTGAGTCTTGCGACTCGGGAGAAATTTTGCGACACATCCAGCAACTCAGAACTAAAAATTCAGGAACCTGTTAGCCATGATGCTGCAACTCAAAGACGTACTGAGCACCACCCAACTGGAGAATGTCCGTCGTACGCTCGCCCGCGCGGAATTCATTGATGGCCGCCTCTCGGCTGGCAAGGTGGCGCAAGCCGTCAAGAAAAACGAAGAACTTAAAGCCAATGAACAGCTTCTTGAGCTGTTGAACAACGAAGTGATGGGGAGCCTGGTAAAGCATCCTGATTACCAGGCCGGCGCCCTACCCCAACGTGTGGCCTCACCGTTCTATGCGCGCTACACATCTGGAATGCATTATGGAGATCACGTAGATGATCCCATAATGGGCAGTCAGGGCCAGCTCTATCGAACTGATATTTCCATTACAGTATTCCTGAACGAGCCTGACGAATATGAAGGTGGCGAACTGGTAATCAACACCAGCTTTGGCCAGAACGCGGTCAAGCTAAAGGCCGGCGACGCGATTATGTACCCATCATCGAGTCTGCATCATGTGGCAGAAGTTACCAAAGGAGAGCGACTGGTGGCCGTCACCTGGGTACAAAGCATGGTGCGTGAGCCTGCAAAACGAGAGCTGCTTTACACACTCTATCAGGCCAAGGAAAAGCTGCTCGCAGATGCGTCCAATGAAGAAACTTCGAACCAGGTGAATACCGCTTATGTAAACCTGATGCGTATGTGGGTTGATGTCTGAGATCTCTGTACAGGATCTCGCGCAACTTGAAGGCGCGATTACAAATCATCCGGCTGTTCTCGCCTACTTCACCGGTCCAAACTGCAACGTTTGTAAAGTTATTAAACCCAAGATTCTAGAGTTACTAGAAGAGAGTTACCCAGAAGCGGTCTTCTATTCGGTCGATTGCGATGCCCTGCCCCAGGCCGCCAGTCAATACCGAGTATTAAGCATTCCGACGGTGATTGTATATTTCGATGGAAGGGAAACTACGAGGCTGGTGAGAAACTTTTCGATCGGTGAACTCGATCAGACAATCTCTCGACCCTACGGTCTGTTATTTGACGAATAGCTGAATATCCGCTTTCGGCCATTAGCGGACATAAATCTAATTATCAGTTAACTCGCACTACTTACCTTTTCTTTTGCCGTACCAGCGCATATCACAGACCTTGTCGCCACTCGACAAAGTATGCGACCGCTCATAAAAACCATCAGGATGGATTAGGCCAGGTAACGCAAAATCGTATTGGCACCAGGTGCGACGGAATAACTCAATCTCTTCATCGGTGCCGTGAGCCCGAAAATAGTCGTAAACCACACAGCGATGCCAATCAGTACAATACCGATCTACCTCTTTCCAGTGAGTTCGATGATATCCCACCGGGTCTTCGGCAAACGGGAAAAATAGAAAGACACGCAGGACGAAGTTAAGTCGGGTTTGTGGATTGGCTGTGAACGGGCGGACGAAGAACAGTGGTAAACTAACCCCCAGCTTATAAAGACGCCATCCGATATCGCCGAACAATTCAATTGCTCGTTCATGCGGGATACCTGAATCTCGCAATGCTCGGTAAGCGGCGAGGCTGTAGACACCGAGTAACGTGTTCAGTCGATTGCCCCGAGAGCGAAAACGCATCAAGCCTGCCTCCGGAACGAGTGCTTCAACGTATTTGTAGGTCTTCGCCAATATTGGCTCTATATCGCCCCGCACAAAGCGACCTGCCGTCGGCATCTCCGGATTTCGGTATCTGCCAATCATCACCTGAAAAGTGGCACGTTTAACCAGAAGATTTAGAAGAACCTTGGCGAAGAAACTCATGGAAACAGAATCCTTTGTTTATGAGTTAGTTGGACGATATTTGGCAAGTTGATTCGGCCGAACAACAAATCGTACAAGCTGTCACTTCATGTCCGCTATGGGTCGTGTCCTGACAGTTTAGCCCAGGTTCCGCTTTTACGTCAGGTTTCGGCCAGAAGCGGTCATGCAGCGACTAGTTCTTTTCTTTCTTTTTGGCGCAAATTTTTCGGCCGTCTTTATATTCAGATATAGATTTTAGTTTGCCGCTAGAGTCCCACGTGCGCCAAGTTCCGTGCATTTTACTTTTACGGTAATTCCCCGCTTGACCAAGTACTCCGTTGGGATGCCAATACTTGTATTCACCCTCCATATAGCCGCAATCAGTGAATTTCTTCGCACACCACAGTTCTTTCCCGTCGGGTGTATTTTCTCCACAAATTACAGTTTCATTACTACAGGTGATATTGGCAGCTGAAGCCGTGATAGAGACAAGTAACAAACCTGTTGAAACTATTGGCTTCATAATAATTTGAAAGCTTTTCCTTAATTACTAAACGTCCGCTATGGGTCGAAAGCGGTCGCTTTCCCCATTTTAGTCACAACCTGTCTATTCTGTCTGCTTGTGTCCCGAAAGCGGTCATTTCAGGATAAACGGGTGAATCCTACTTGTTTCTACCTTTGTGTTTCATTGCAGACTGGACCATTTTTCCGAACGCTTTATCTTTTTTTCTTTTCTCTGCGTATGAGCTTTCGTTATATTCTGATTCCTTCTTGAGCTTCAAGTAATTGCGATAGTGCTTTTCGTTTAACCCCCCATTCTCCAATGCCTTCAACACTGCGCAGCCAGGTTCATTCATGTGCCGGCAATCGGTGAAGCGACACTTTAGTGACAGCTCCTGAATGTCTTCAAAACTTTCTTCTACTCCTTCTTCGGCATCTATAATTCCCAGCTCACGCATTCCTGGCGTGTCAATTAGCATTGCGCCCTGTTCAAGAATAATTAGTTGTCGGCGCACGGTCGTGTGTCGACCCTCGCCGGTGCCGCTAACTGTGCTGGTTTTCAACGCTTCGTGGCCAAGGAGTTGATTGATTAGCGTGGATTTACCCACCCCCGAAGATCCAAGAAGACAGTATGTTTCTCCATCATGCATGGCCTCTCGGACTTGGTCGATTCCGGCACCGGTCAAATTGCTCACAGCAATAATCCTGATATTAATACCTGCGGCGCGAATTTTATTTTTCAGTTGTTCCAGCTCGTCAGGGCTAATCAGATCTATCTTGGTCAGCACCAGTAGCGGTTTGATATGACTTTCATTCGCCATTACCAGGTAGCGCTCGAGCCGACTCACGTTAAAATCGAAGTGGCATGCCTGGACAATGAAGGCAGCATCAATGTTTGCCGCGATCATCTGATACTGAATGTCTTTGCCGGCGGATTTGCGGCACAGGAGGGATTTTCTTTTTAAAATACCATGGATGCTCGCGAAATTTTCGAACTCGCGGTATTGCACGCAAACCCAGTCTCCAACGCATGGAAAATCAGTGGTCGACCCGGCGGCGTGGAGAATCTTTCCCGTTACCTTGGCCGGAAATTCCCTGCGCTCATCTCTTACAGTAAACAGGCCCCGGTCAACTGCCATGACGCGAGCAACTTGGTGATTTGCGCTGCACTGTTCACTCGCTTGATCTTCAAACCAACTGTCAAACCCAAGTTCATTTAATTCCATGGTTGTAACCATTTATATTTGGGTTAGAAATGTTCGATATAGGTCGAAAGCAGACGTTTAATAATTTAGCGCTTTATTCGTCTGTTTCGACAGGATGTTCAGAATTTGTAATCCATTCACTCCAGCTGCCTGCATATAGCCTCGCACCAGTAAGACCCGCGATCTCCATCGCAACCAGGTTGTGGCATGCAGTCACACCGGAGCCACACATCATCACCACCTGGTCTGCAGGTTTTCCGCTCGTGAATTCATCATATAACTCAATCAACTCTTCCTTCGACATAAACGTCCCGTCTAAATCAAGGTTGTCTTCAAACGGTAGATTGACCGCCCCTGGTATATGACCCGCGACTCTATCTAGCGGCTCGACTTCCCCAGTGAATCGTTCTTCTGACCGGGCATCGATAATGACGTTATCGCCACGATCCACAACTCCCTCCATTGTTGGCATATCCACAACCATCTCGTTGCGCAAAGCCGGCAAAAACTCCTTTTCGGAATAAGTCGGTGTTTCAGTGGTCATAGGAAATTTCTTACGAATCCAGGCTGGTAAACCGCCGTCGAGCAAGGCTACCTTGTCATACCCCATCCAGCGCAATAGCCACCAGAGTCGACTTGCCATGGCGCCAAAAGTGTCGTCGTAGGCCACTACCTGGGTGTTATTATCGATACCCAATTCACCAAGCCTTTTGGCCAGTTCCGCCGGGTCCGGCAAGGGGTGACGCCCCGTAGCTTCCGACACCGGTGCAGCCAGATCATCATCGAGATGTATGTAACGCGCCCCGGGAATATGACCTTCATCATAGGCTCGTTGCCCGGCTTCGGTATCCGTGAGCGTAAAACGGCAATCGAGCACTACCCAGTTATCGTTATTGATGTGGGTATTTAGATCTTCAGCACTAATTACGGTTGTGTATGTCATAGGTCCAGAAAAAACTTGGGCGGCTAGATGTTACTCATAGCCGCCCATTTTTTTAAATCCTCAAACCAAGCAAAGCTGCTTAGTAGCCACCCTTACGACGTGACTCAGGCAGACCGGCGATACGGCCACCCTGCTTGCTCGGGTCTTTCGGGAACAGATCATAAATATCTTTCTGTGCCAGCTTCTGACCCCATTTATCCGACATCGCCTTGACGATGTTGCGGGTGTTGGGCTGATTCTGATTGTTAGTTAAGTACTCGTCGCGAAGATAGTTCATCAGGTCCCAATGCTTTTCGGTCAGCTCAACGCCTTCTTCTGCAGCAATGATTTTCGCCAAATCTTCTGACCAGTCTTCGAGATTTACCAGATAGCCGGTAGGTGTGGTTTCTATGGTTTTACCATTAAATTCCAGAGACATAACGTTCAGTCCTTAATTAATTAAACAAATGGTTGGGTGAAAAAACTAGCTGCCTTTCTCTTTTTCTTTCTCAAGATCATGCAGCTTGTTGATATCTTTATGCGGAACAAAGATTCCGCAGCCAAGGTGCCGGTGCTCACCGAGACCGGATTGCTGTAACAGTAACGAGTCTTCATGACTCAGGTCCGCCAGCATCAAACTGCGCGTGCGGATTGTATCATCGGGAGTTCGAATGGTCTTGCTAATGCCGCACATCATCTTGCGCGGACGAATGCCGATTTCCTTGAGCTGATCTGCAATATCGGCAAGAAAAGTTTCTTCTTCATCATCGTCTGTTGCCACCAGATAGCGGGCAAACAGCGTGCTTATTCCCGCCAGCTCCTTGATGGTGGCCTCACCCACTTCCAGTGGATTGCCAGCGATATCCAGCGTGCAACCCACCAGCTCCATCGCGTCATCAGTCCGGTCTTGCGGAATACGTAGCGTCATTCGTGTACGGCGCGAGGGAAATACCAGGTCATCCGGCTTGTCGGGTCGCATCCAGCCGTTACCGGAGTCCGCAACATGAATGCTATGCACACCTGCTTTGGGCTCTTCTTCCACCCATGGCAGCACACCAAACACTGCGGTCGCTAGCGCATGCGCGTGATCGACCGGTAATGCGCGGCAATTAATGCGGTAGGACACATCCACCACACTTTTTTCATGCTTCGCTTGCTGCTCTTTGTCGTCGTCTTCCCAGTACATTGCTAGGCTACCGGCAATTCCTCTTGAAGTGTGTCACGGTCAAACCACCACTCTTCCTGCACCATGACATCAACTATGTTACGTAAACGAACAAGAAATTTTTCCGGATCGTCGAGTTCCAGCTTGGCAAACCAGTTATCAAATTTTTCCTGTGTGCTGACATCACTATGCCTGCGCGCTACGTTGCCAATCATATTATTGGTGAAGAACATCAAATCTTCGTGCTGCTTGCCCTCGGCCCGCATGTCAGCGACATAGTGCGCAACCACGGCTGCTACCGCTGCACCATCTGAATCATCTGGTGTTTCATCGACAACATTCTGCATCACAGCAACTGTCAGCTCTGGATCCACCGGGAACGTGACGGTAAGCCAGATTGCTTGCCCCAGTGCTGCCAGTGAATCAGGTTGCTCGGCATGGAACATGACTAGACATGCTAACGCGGCCTGTTCCCAGCTCTGTTCTGCCAGCAACGGATCCAGTGCATCACGCGCCATGTCCCAGGCCTCTTTTCCCCGATCGAGATCAACCAGGATAGAAGCAGCATCCACTTGTAGTGCCGCCTTCTCGCCAACGGCAGCCGGATCCAGTTCGCGCATGCGGTCCTGGATCGCCTCCAGCCGCTGCTCCAGCAACGCTGTCGATGTCACCGCATCTTCGGCGCAATCCGCGTCATTCTTGCCAATATCGTCGCTCAGGTATTTCATAAATTAGAATGCATTGTGGGTAATGGAATTAATGCCTACGAACGCGCCTTCCAGCTTATCTTCCCAGTCTGGCGGCGTATCCGGGTAGGATGGCTTTGCATCAATCCTGAAATGGATCTCGCCTGGCGCCCGCTGTCGGATAACTTCAAGCAACTCCTCGAAGGTGTCGAGCTCCGCGTTCTGGATAAGCACTTCACTTAGGTACATCATAGTTATTGACCTTCCTCGCCCAACAGGCGGCTCCATTCGGTATTCGTAATTCTTTCGTAATAACGTGCTCGATACACCAGTCGCTGGCTCTCGCCAGTTTCGCTGTCATCAAAGGCGGTCCGGTTATGCAGCACGTTATTGCATACCAGGCCCTGACCGGCGGATAACCTGTTCTGAAATACATAAGGAGACGATGACTTAAGCATCTCCTCCAGAAACGCTACCGCCCCCACAGTGGTCTCATCTTGTTTCCACTCGATGCTGCGCGTGCGAGCTGTATAGCGCATATGGAGGTCGCCACTGGCGGTATCAATAGAAAATACCGGGCCCGTGCGGGCTTCGCGTGTTTCAACACCAGTCTCGGTGTTGGCGGGAATGGTCATAGCGTCGGGGGCCATCAAGGCCTCTACATAGCCTGGATTGGCCTCTCGCATCTGAATGTAGGCAATTTCCGGATCCAGCAGCATGTTTTCGCCACCCTCTTGCGCTGGCCGCACGCAATGCAACAGCATGGCGCGGATTTTATGTTCCGGAAGGTTGTAATAACCGTCGGTATGCCACAAAAGCCGGCGATTTGAATAAGGAATGTATCCACGACCAGATTTCCCCTCCACAACGGCCAAAGACGTAATACCGTCCTCGTCGGCGAGCATGTTGGGGTCGAGATGACGCAAACCGAGATGTTTCCCCAGGCCCCGGGCGACAGACCTGTCTTCATCGTTGCCAATGTTCGTAGCGTAAATTGCCATGTTGGTTTTGGTACAAATACGCTGGAGTTCGGCCAACTCTGCCCCGGTGGGATGATGGGCATCAGACAATTCGACCACGAGACTTTCTGGAGTAGTTGGGTAGTCCTTCAATTTTGCGTCACGCCATCGGCAATACAGATCGTCATCTCCCAGGGCGAACGGGGAGCCTGGTGTGGCCGACAGCGATTTCATATTGGCGGTGCTCATTTGTGCATGCAAAAGATATTTATTAAGTGCTAGGTGGGTGGCTTCAGTATCCCACCACACACCTTATATATAGATGACGTAGCGCAATCAATTCCCTGCGGTCTAGTCAACTACTCAAAACGGGCTCGGACTTTAGTGCATCAATCAAAGTGAGAAAAGCCCCCAATTGGGATGGCTATTAAAACTCATTTAGTTATGAGCAAGTGCTAAGACCAAGAATTAATAATTACATACAACCTATTGAATTAATTTTATTTATAACTGCGAATTTTCTGAATCCCTCAATTTGATAAAGTTTTTATATATCCCTTTTGGGGGGGTCAAACAGCGAAAACCTGCACCCCTAAAGAAGGGTTTTGCCGGGGTGGTCAGATGACTACACTTGCGCCCGTCTTGAATAGGACAGGCTTGCTTTAACCACTGGAAGGACGCGGACATTAGCAGTAAGATTCGCTCCCGCTCAGAATTGCTCAGCCTTGTCTCAACATGGGCTTGCCATGAGGCAAGGCGTAGATACACAGAATTTAACTGGAGGTATCAATAATGCCTAAAGATCCAAAACAACACGCTACTTACCTGCCTCCGATGGAGGAGAAGGAATCTAGCAAACCTTTCCACTCAACTCCGAACCTGGACGAGCTCGAAACCGGGCCTTGGCCGAGTTTTGTTACCGGCCTGAAACGCCTGGCCATGAATAAAAAACATGGCAACATGGTCGTTGATCTGTTGGGTCAGCTGGAACACTCTTACAAAACCCGTCTGGGTTACTGGAAGGGTGGCACGGTATCCGTCTTTGGTTATGGCGGCGGCATCATCCCGCGCTTCACCGAGCTGATGGACAAAAGCGGCGAACCCATGTTCCCAGAATGTAAGGAATTCCACACCCTGCGTGTTGTTCCACCAGCAGGTAACCACTACACCACCGACATGCTGCGCCAGTTGTCCAAATCCTGGGACAAGTACGGTTCCGGCCTTATCGCTTTCCACGGCCAAACCGGTAACATCATGTTTATTGGTACTACTACCGACGACACCCAGCACTTCTTCGACGAGATCAACGAGTACGGCTGGGATCTCGGCGGTGCCGGTCCTTGCGTGCGTACCGGCATGTCCTGCGTTGGTGCAGCCCGTTGCGAGCAGTCTTGCGCCAACGAGCAAAAGATCCACCGGCTGCTGGTAAACCAGTTCCTTGATGACATGCACCGTCCGGCCCTGCCATACAAATTCAAGTTCAAGATCTCCGGCTGCCCGAACGACTGCCAGAACTCGATTCACCGTTCTGACTTCGCTGTCATCGGTACCTGGCGCGACGACATGAAGGTCGACCAGGACGAAGTGAAGAAGTTTGTTGAAGCCAAGGGTCGCAAGTATGTGATCGACAACGTCATCAGTCGTTGCCCGACCAACGCTTTGTCTCTCAATGACGACAACAGCCTGGACGTGGACAACCGTAACTGTGTTCGTTGCATGCACTGTATCAACGTCATGACCAAGGCCCTGAGCCCGGGTGATGACCACGGTGTAACCATTCTCATCGGCGGTAAACGCACCCTGAAGATTGGTGACACCATGGGCACCGTAATCGTACCGTTCATGAAGCTCGATTCGGACGATGACTACGAGAAACTGGTAGAACTGGCCGAAGAAACCATCGACTTCTTCGCTGAGAACGCTCTGGAGCACGAGCGTACCGGCGAGATGATCGAGCGTATCGGCTTGGTGAACTTCCTCGAAGGCATCGGTGTCGATGTTGATCCGAACATGATCAACCACCCACGTGAAATCTCCTACATCCGTATGGATGACTGGGATGCCGAAGCCGAGAAGTGGAACCAGCGTAAAGCTGAGGCCGCAGGTTAAAGTACGTACATTGACTGGGCCCGCTCCTATGGAGCGGGCCTTCGTTTAAATTAATAGCTGTATCAGAATTAAGGTTTTTACTGGAGGCTAAAAATGGCAGATACTCCTCGCCAACCGATTGAGAGCGGTACCCCGGATCCGTTCCAGTATATGCACCCGACGTTCATCAAGAACTTCGGCAACTGGGCTTATCACGATCGTCCGCGCCCGGGCGTGTTGCATCACGTCGCCAAGAGCGGTGATGAAGTTTGGACAATTCGCGTTGGTACCCAGCGTCAGCTTGGTCCTTACGAAATCAACCTGCTGTGTGACATCGTCGACAAACACGCCGACGGCCACGTTCACTTCACTATTCGATCAAACTTCGAAGTGATGGTGACAGAAGAATCCAAGGTTGAACCTTTGATTCAGGCTTTCGAAGATGCTGGTTACCCCATTGGCGGTACTGGTCCTTCCGTGACCATGATTTCTCACACCCAGGGCTGGTTGCACTGTGACATTCCCGGCACCGACGCATCCGGTGTGGTGAAGGCGCTGATGGATGAACTGCATGACGAATTCACCAACGAGCGCATGCCGAACCGTGTTCATATCACCACCTCCTGCTGTCAGATTAACTGCGGTGGACAGGGTGATATTGCTATCAATGTTCAGCACACCAAGCCGCCGAAGATTAACCACGACCTGGTGGCCAACGTCTGTGAGCGTCCTACGGTTGTGGCCCGTTGCCCGGTAGCGGCAATTCGCCCTGCCATCGTTAACGGCAAGCCGTCTCTGGAAGTGGACGAGAAGAAATGCATCTGCTGTGGTGCCTGCTTCCCGCCGTGCCCTCCGATGCAGATCAACGATGCGGAACATACCAAGCTTGCCATCTGGGTTGGTGGTAAACACTCCAATGCTCGTAGCAAGCCAAGCTTCCATAAGCTGGTTGCTGCTGGTATCCCGAACAATGCACCGCGTTGGCCGGAAGTCGCCGAGATCGTCAAGAATATCTTGAAGGTCTACAAGGAAGATGCCCGCGATTGGGAGCGTGTTGGAGACTGGATCGACCGTATTGGCTGGCCGCGTTTCTTTGAGCTGACCGAACTTCCGTTCACCAAGTTCCATATTGATAACTGGCGCGGTTCTCGTCGTACGCTGAATGCGTCGACCCACATCCGCTTCTAAGTTTTCGGATCTGAGTTAAAGGAAGCAGCTAAATGAAATTTAGTATCGCAATACATGAGGGTCCGTACACCCACGAAGCATCCGACACGGCTTATCAGTTCGTGGCGACTGCCCTGGAGAAGGGACACGAAATCTATCGTGTCTTCTTCTACCATGACGGTGTAAACAACGGCACCCGCCTTACCACTCCGCCCCAGGACGATCGAAATATCGTCAATCGCTGGTCGGAGCTGGCTGAAAAGCATGATCTTGATCTGGTCGTATGTGTTGCCGCAGCCCAGCGCCGCGGTATCGCCGATGCCGATGAAGCCAAACGTAACGGTAAAGACGCTGACAACATTGCCCCCGGTTTCCGTATTTCCGGCCTGGGTCAATTGATTGAAGCCTGCATTCAATCTGATCGTCACCTGACGTTTGGCGACTAACCCGGAATTGAGGAAAGAAAATGACTGACGAGATGATGGAAGAAGGCGGCGTAATCAAAAAGTTCATGTTCGTGAACCGCACCGCGCCTTACGGTACCGTCTACGCACTGGAATCACTTGAAGTGGTTCTGATCAGCGCCGCTTTCGAACAAGATGCCTGCATTTTGTTCGCTGACGATGGCGTTTATCAGCTGAAAAAAGGCCAGAACACTGAAGCGACCGGCATGAAGAATTTTTCGCCGACCTACCGTGCCCTGGAAATGTATGACGTAGAAAAACTCTACGTTGATAAAGACTCCATGGAAGCCCGTGGATTGACCGAAGACGATTTCATTGTTGACGTAGAAGTGAAAACTTCTGAAGAAATTACATCAATGATGGAAGACATGGACATGGTCCTGAATTACTAAGGGGTGCAGTAAATGTTACACACAGTAAACAAGTCACCTTATACGAAGAACTCCCTGGACACCTGCTTGCGGATGGCCAAGGAAGGGAGCGCGATTTTGCTGATCGAAGACGGTGTTTATGCAGCGTTAACCGGCAGTGAAGTCACTTCAAAAGTCGAAGAGGCGATGAAGAAGCATTCCTTCTACGCCCTGAGCGCCGATCTGGAAGCACGCGGTGTTCAGGATCGAGTCATCGACGGAATTAAAGTAGTTGATTACGCAGGCTTTGTCGATCTGGCCGCCGAGAATTCTGGCGTCCAGTCCTGGCTCTGATACTGCGCAACTTAATCTCAACAGGAGTAAAGAAAATGGCAACAATTGATGTAGCTGGCAAGAGTGTTGAAGTCGACGAGGAAGGTTACCTCGAAGATCGCAACCAATGGAACGAAGAGATCGCGGCTGAAATGGCCAAGATTGACGACTGCGAACTGACCGAGAACCACTGGGAAGTTATCAACTTCCTGCGTGAGTACTACGAAGAGTATCAGATCGCTCCTGCTGTTCGTGTTCTGACCAAAGCAATTGGTAAGAAACTCGGCAAGGACAAGGGCAACAGCAAGTACCTGTACGAACTGTTCCCATATGGTCCTGCCAAGCAGGCATGTAAGTACGCCGGCCTTCCGAAGCCGACGGGCTGCGTCTAAGCACTAGACGTCTTTAGGAGAATGCAGGGCGGTGCAACCGCCCTGCTCTCTGATCTTAATTTTCTGGGGTAGACGATGTCAGCTGTGACTGTCATTTACGCGCTTATGTTTTACGCCGCTACAGCTATGCTTGTGGCAGGCCTGGTGTATAAAATCGCTGTTTATGCGCGTACACCACAACCATTAAAGATTCCTACTACACCAGCTCCGATTACCAAAGCTGGTGTCGTCTGGCGCATGACCAAAGAAGTCACGGTCTTTGCCAGCCTGTTCAAATCCAATAAATGGATCTGGCTATTTGGCTGGATGTTTCATGCCGCGCTGCTCTTAGTGCTGCTGCGCCACTTACGTTATTTCACTGAGCCAGTCTGGACCTGGGTTGCCCTGCTCCAGCCATTTGGTAAATACGCAGCATTTGCCATGCTCGCTGGCCTCTTTGGCCTGTGGGCGCGTCGTATTATTGTTGACCGTGTGCGTTACATCACCAGCCTGTCAGACCACCTGATGCTGGTACTGCTTATTATGATCGGCGCCAGTGGCGCAGCAATGAAGTTTATCCCGGCAGCGCATACCGACATTGTCGCATTGAAGGCATTCATACTCGGTCTCATGCGTTTTGACTGGCAGCCTTTGAGCGCGGATCCGGCACTGCTGATTCATCTGGCGCTCGTGATTGTATTAATGATCATTTTCCCGATTAGCAAGTTGCTTCATGTGCCTGGTGTATTTTTCTCACCGACACGAATCATGACCGACAACGTACGCGAGAAACGCCACGTTGCCGGCTGGTCCGCAAGTGCAGAACCCGCTTCCAGCGGTAGTTCAGACTAGATCGGCGCTTATCACAGTCGTCCGAGGATGTTACTAGAGGATTAAGGCGTGGCAGATTTCGAAACACCAGAACTACAAGAATATCCAATCATTCCCCATATCAAACCGGGAGCGATGGAGAACAGCAGCCCGTTTGTTGCCAAACCGGAACACCAGGAGAGCGTCGGCTTCCCCGGTGAACTGGTAGACAACTGGGAAGAAAAAGCTGTTGCCAAACTGGGTGACATTGCCAAGAACAACAAGGCATTCAAGGTATTCCTGGATTCCTGTGTAAAGTGTGGTGCGTGCACCGACAAATGTCACTATTACCTTGGCACTTCCGATCCGAAGAATATGCCGGTAGCGCGCCAGGACCTGCTGCGAAAAGTTTATCGTCGCTACTACACCTTTGCTGGCAAGTACTTCCCGTGGCTAGTTGGCGCGGAAGACATGACCAAGGAAGTACTGGACGATTGGTACTCGTATTTCCACCAATGCTCTCAGTGCCGCCGTTGCTCTGTGTTCTGCCCTTACGGTATTGATACCGCCGAAATATCCATGGCAGCTCGCGAAATTATGGACACCGTCGGGCATGGTCAAAAATACTGCAACGAGATTATTGGCAAACTACATAAGATTGGTAACAACCTCGGTCTGCCAGAGCCGGCATTGGTTGATACGCTCGAAGGCCTGGAGGAAGACGTTAAAGACGAAACAGGCGTTGACGTTCGCTACCCGGTGGATCAGAAAGGCGCAGACGTTCTGCTTATTACCCCGTCAGCCGACTTCTTTGCCGAACCGCACATTGATGGCCTGATCGGCTACGGCAAGGTATTTCACCAGGCTGGTATTAGCTGGACCCTGAGCTCTTACGCGTCAGAGGCTGCCAACTTCTCCATGTTTATTGGTAGCCCGGACAACCTGAAAAAGGTTGCCATGCGAATCCGTGATGCTGCACTCGACCTCGGAGTAAAACGCATCGTGGTTGGCGAGTGCGGTCATGCCTGGCGTGTTGCCTACAGTTTCTGGAATACGCTGATTGGCCCGTTCGATTTTCTCGACCAGAACTATCCGGTCCCGCAGCACATTATTGAAGTTACACATGACTTGTTGCAACGCGGTGCGTTAAAGATCGACAAGAGCGCCAATGACGACCGTCGCATCACTTTCCATGATTCCTGCAACGTCGCTCGTGCGTCACGCATGGGCAATTTCCCGGGCGGTCAGTTTGTGCTGCCACGTGAGGTAATCAAAAGTGTGGCCAACCACTACTTTGATATGGCACCTGAAACCATTCATGAAAACACCTTTTGCTGCGGCGGCGGCGGCGGTCTGTTGACTGACGACCTGATGGAGTTGCGTGTTAAAGGCGCGATGCCGCGCATGCAAGCACTGCAGCGCGTGGTGGAAGAAAACGATGTGAATTTCCTGGCAGCGATTTGTGCAATCTGTAAGAGTCAGTTCACCAAAACGCTTCCTTACTATGATTTCCCCATGGACATGATTGGTAGCGTGCACCAGCTGGTAAGCGATGCCATTGTTCTGGGCGCAAAAGATTAGACAAGTATTTCTTAATTTTAGCAGTTGACTAGCAAGTAACGCTGTTAGCGAACATAGGAGAGAAACAGATGGCAACTCCGGTAGATAAAGTTTACAAAGGTGAAGGTTATACCTTCCGTCGGTACAAGGATGGACAGAATGAGAATGATTGGGGCTCATTTACTGACCGCATTTTCATCGGTGACGAAAGCCACAAGTGCCCGACTTACGTGCACAAGACGCCGCCTTGCCAAGGCTCCTGTCCTTCCGGTGAGGATATCCGCGGTTGGCTGAATATTGTTCGCGGTATTGAAAAACCAGCTGAAGGTGTTGAATGGCACGAATACGCATTTCGTCGCTCCACCGACGCCAACCCTTTCCCGTCCGTAATGGGTCGTGTTTGCCCTGCTCCTTGTGAAGATGGCTGCAACCGCAACGATGTGGAAGACCGCGTTGGTATCAACTCGGTTGAGCAGTTCATCGGTGATACCGCACTAGCCAACAAATACACATTTGAAGTTGGCGCTGATACAGGTAAGAAAGTCGCCGTTATCGGTGGTGGCCCTGCCGGTCTGGCCGCCGCCTACCAACTGCGTCGCCTGGGTCACGGTGCCACCATTTTTGATGATCATGAAAGCTTCGGTGGCATGATGCGTTACGGCATCCCGGGTTACCGTACTCCGCGTGACGTACTCGATGGCGAAATCAACCGCATCATCGACATGGGCGTTGAAACCCGTATGAATACTCGCGTAGGTACCGACGTCAAACTGGAAGATATTGAAAAAGAATTTGATGCCGTCCTGTTCGCCATCGGCGCACAATCCGGTCGCGCCCTGCCGATCCCGGGTGCCGACGTGTCCAACTGCATCACTGGTGTCGCATTCCTGTCCGCCTTTAACGAAGGTCGCCTGAAGGCCGTTGGCGGCAAGGTTGTCGTTGTTGGTGGTGGTGATACCTCTATCGACGTGGCATCCGTTGCTCGCCGTATTGGTGGTATCAAAAATATTGCCGATAAAGACCGCCCTGAAAATGTCGTTCTGGGCCAGACCGCACACGATGTTGCTGACGTGGCCAATCGCGAAGGTGCTGACGTGATGCTGATTTCTCGCCAGGCAGTCGACAAAATGACTGCCGCCCAGCACGAAATTGATGACGCAACCCGCGAAGGTGTCGAGATCCAAGGTGCGATTACTCCAGTTGAAGTTATTGTAAGTGATGGTCGTGCCACCGCCCTTCGCGTTGCCAAGATGGATTACTCTTCTGGCAAGGGTGAAGTTGTCGAAGGCTCAGAGTTTGATATCGAGTGTGACCTGATTGTTTCTGCCATCGGTCAAACCGGCAACCTCGAAGGTTTTGAAGACCTTGGTAACGAGCGTGGCCTGATGGATGCCGACAAGCACTACCAGATACCAAACAAGCCGGGTTACTTCGTATGTGGCGATATCGTTCGCCCTCACCTGCTGACCACGGTTATCGGTCAGGCGTCTATCGCCGTTGAAAGTATCGATCACTACTTCAAGCAGGAAGATCTCGGCAAGCGTCCGAAGGTTGACGTTCACCACTTCGACTTGATGGCCAAGTTGCACGAAACCAATCACGATCCGGAAGCATTCAAGCCCGCTGGTCCAGACACCGAACGTGGTATTGATCGCGGTCTGCGCGGCACAGCAGATGCCGACTACGCGGTTCACAACTACGAAGATCGCTCGAATGCCGAGATCGTTTCGGCGTCCGAACTGTTCCTGGGTCACTTTGAAGAGTCTCCACGCAACAAACGCGATGAGCGCGTACCCAGCTCTGAAGAGGTACTGGGTCACTTTGAAGAGCGCGTGATTGGTCTTTCAGAAGAGCAGGCACAGGCTGAAGCTGAGCGCTGCATGAGCTGTGGCATGTGCTTCGAATGCGACAACTGCGTTATCTACTGCCCGCAGGACGCTATCTTCCGCGTGAAGAAAGATCAGGCCACCATGGGTCGTTACGTCGACACCGACTACGACAAGTGTGTCGGTTGCCACATCTGTCAGGATGTTTGCCCGACCGGTTACATCAAGATGGGACTGGGAGAATAATTCGACCAATGCTTCGCAAACGCCATACATTCGGTTCCGTGCTGATGCTGCTTGCTGCCATCGGTATAGCAACGAGCAGTATTGCCAGTGGTCATGGGGACGAAAAACATAAAAATTCCCGCGTGCCGGTGCCTAAACACAGCATCACCAAGGGTGAGAAATGTGTTGAGCCTACCGACGTCATGCGCAAGAACCACATGGAGTTCATTCTCCATCAGCGTGACGAAACCATGCATAAGGGTATTCGCACCAAACAACACAGCCTGAAGAATTGTGTTAACTGCCATGCGGACCCCAAGACCAAGAGCGTACTTGGTAAAGAAGGTTTTTGTGAAAGCTGCCATGCCTATACAGCAGTTAATATTGATTGCTTTGGCTGCCATACCGATAAAGCGAATTCTGAAAAGCAGACTAAAAGGCCTATCGATGCAGTCGGTCAAAAGGTAATCGCTATTACGGGAGGTGCTAAATGAGCATTTCACGTCGCCAATTTATGGGCATGGGTGCTGCAGCAACCGCGGGCGCAGCCATTGCTCCTGGAATCCGTTTGATCGAGCTGGCTCAGGCGAAATCACCCGAAGAAGCAGTTACCACCGCCCAGCGCTGGGGACTTTTGATTGATACCAACAAGTGCGACAAGGGTTGTTCTTCATGTGTTGACGCGTGTCACACCGAAAACGGTATTAATCACGACCAGTTCAAAGGCAGTGACGCCACCAAGCCACACTGGATTCGTAAAGTAGAAGTTAAAGATCCAAATACCGGTTATGAGCACTCGCTTCCGGTCATGTGCCAACACTGCCAGGAACCTCCTTGTGTGGATGTATGCCCTACCGGCGCATCGTTCAAACGCGCTGATGGCATCGTTCTAGTAGACCGCCATACCTGTATTGGTTGCCGCTACTGCATGATGGCATGCCCTTACAAGGCCCGTTCTTTCGAACATGAAGATGTGACTGATCAGAAAGAACACGCTCCACGCGGTAAAGGTACCGTCGAATCATGCACCATGTGTGTTCACAAAGTGGATCGTGGTGATGGCACCACCGCTTGTGCTGAAGCCTGCGCAAAAGAGGGACACCATGCAATTTTATTTGGTGACCTCAATGATCCGAATAGTGAGATCGCGAAAACAGTTAAATCCAAAGCGACTCGACGTATCCGTGAAGATTTAAATCTGGATAACAGCGTTCGATACATCGGAATCTAATTCAATAGATTCAAGACTCAGGTCAAAGAGCGAGAACAAATGAAAAAAGCCATTCATTACCGCATGATTGAAGGGAAAAGCCTGGGCTACGGCGCCCTGCTTGCCTTGTTGGGTGCCATTATTGCCGTTGGCATGGGTGCTACCTACTACATGGAGCACAACGGTCACTGGGTAACCGGTATGACCAATAAGGTTATCTGGGGTACACCGCACGTATTTGCGATATTTTTAATTGTTGCGGCGTCCGGTGCTCTCAATGTCGCCTCCATCGCGTCGGCATTTAACCGTGTTGCTTACAAGCCCATGGCGAGACTTTCTGCGTTGCTGGCTATTACCTTGCTGATTGGTGGCCTTGCAGTTCTCGTACTTGATTTGGGGCGCCCCGATCGTCTGATCGTGGCCATGACCTACTACAACTTCAAGTCGATCTTCGCCTGGAACATCTATTTGTACACCGGCTTCATGGCCATTGTTGGTGTATACATCTGGGTAATGATGGACCACACCGTTGGTCGTTTTTATAAGGCGGCTGGTATTGCGGCCTTTATTTGGCGACTGGCGCTGACCACTGGTACCGGTTCCATCTTTGGCTTCCTGGTCGCCCGTCAGGCCTTTGACGCTGCGATCATGGCGCCGATGTTTATCATCATGTCGTTCTCGTTTGGTTTGGCAGTGTTCCTGCTCGTTCTGATGGCTTCTATGAGCTGGACCGGTCGCCCCCTTGGTGATCGCATCATGAACCGACTGAAGAACTTGCAGGGTGTGTTCGTAGCCGCCGTGCTCTATTTTGCGGTCGCCTACCATCTGACCAACCTGTATGCCACCGAACACCACGGTATTGAGCGCTTTATGCTCCTAGACGGCGGTATTTACACCCAGCTGTTCTGGATCGGTCAGGTGCTGATCGGCGGAATCATCCCGTTGGCACTGTTGTTCTCGCCGCTATCCCGCTCGCGTGCCGTCATTGCGCTGGCATCCGTGCTGGTGATACTGGGTGGGCTCGCTCAGGTCTACGTCATCGTCATTGGTGGCCAGGCCTTCCCGTTAGTGATGTTCCCGGGAATGGAGGTATCCAGCGCGTTCATGGACGGCACGGTTGCAGAATACAACCCGAGCCTGCCAGAGGTCCTTTTGGGTCTCTCTGGGATCGCAATCGCCCTGGCTGCAACAGCTTTTGCCCTGAAAGTATTGCCCTTCTTGCCAGAAACCCTGGCAGACACCGAAGACCCTCATCACAAAGAGGAAGAAGCAGCACCTGAAAGCGCTGAAGCGGCAGAAGCCTAGTATAGGCCCACAATCAGAGACGAATTAGCGGCCGGAGCGGACTAGACATCTGCTTCGGCCGCCTCCATATTGGGGGGATGCAATTCCTGCACCCAGTTAGTTAAATGCCACAGTTTCTCGTTTCCGCAGCCCACAAATCGTCCGGTAAGACCACAATCTCAATTGGTCTGTGCGCCGCCCTGTCAGCCAAGGGATATGCTGTGCAACCGTTTAAAAAAGGGCCGGACTATATCGATCCACTTTGGCTGGGTCAGGCAGCCGGTCATCCCTGCCATAACCTCGATTTCTATCTCTCCAGTAGCTCGGAAATTAAACAAAGTTACGCTGTGCATAGCGAAGGCTCCGATATTCAACTGATCGAGGGTAACAAGGGGCTATATGACGGCCTTGATCTAGATGGAAGTAACAGCAATGCGGCGCTAGCTACCCTGCTCAACGCGCCAGTGGTACTCGTTATTGACGTTCAGGGTATGACTCGCGGCATTGCGCCGCTCGTACTCGGCTACCAGCAATTTGACCCCGATATTCAAATCGCCGGGGTTATCCTGAATCAGGTCCGTGGCAGTCGACATGAGGGTAAATTGCGTGCGGTCCTGGAACATTACACAGATGTGCCAGTATTGGGGTCCATCCATCACGATCCCGAAATGGAGATTGTTGAACGGCACCTGGGCTTGATGCCGAGCAACGAAAACCAGGCATCCGGGGGAAAGATACGTTACATCGGTGAACAGGTGGCTCAACAGGTAGATTTGGACAAGCTACTTGCCGTTACTGGCGAATCTCCGAAAACAAATGCCACCGCCGCTGTTACCCCGAAAGAAACAAAGAAGGATATCCGTATTGGAATTGCCCGGGATGCAGCCTTTGGTTTCTACTATCCGGGGGACCTTGAAGCCTTCGGTCTGGCCGGCGCCGAGCTGGTTCCTTTCGACACGCTCCAAGACAAAACTTTGCCTGAAGTGGATGGATTGTTTATTGGCGGTGGTTTCCCGGAGACGCACATGGAGTCACTGAGTACTAATGAGTCATTGCGCACCAATATTCGCAATGCGATTGAAAATGGTATGCCAGCCTATGCCGAATGCGGAGGTCTGATGTACCTGGCACGGGAAATACGTTGGCGTGACAAGGTATGCGAAATGGTCGGCGTAATACCAGCCGATGTGCTGATGCATAAAAGCCCGGTTGGCCGGGGCTACACGCGATTGGAACGCACCGGGATTGGTATGTGGCCTCAGGATGAATCTGGAAATACAACCGACTCATTTCCCGCTCACGAGTTTCACTACTCGAGTCTCGAGAATCTTGACCCAAATATTGAATTTGCCTATGAAGTGCAGCGCGGCATGGGGGTTGATGGCAAACGTGACGGTATCGTTTATAAAAACCTGATCGCCAGCTACGTTCACCTGCGCGATGTTGAAAACAATCACTGGACTCGACGATTTGTGGAGTTCGTCAGACAAACCAAACACAACTCACAACCTGCCAGCAGCGTAGTTGGCTAGAGGAATATTTGCATGATCACTATTACCAAACGTGCAGCCGCCCAGATCAGTGAATCCCTGAATCAGGACGATGCAAATTCTGACCTACCCCTGCGTCTCGCCGCAAAAGTGACCGATGACGGATCGTATCACTACGGTCTGGGTTTTGATGAAGTTCGCGATGGTGACGAGCAAGTGGAATCCGAAGGTATCCGGATTGTCGTAGCGGAAGAAAGCAAGGATCTTCTCAATGACTGCGTGCTCGATTTCGTTGAAATTACCGAAGGCGACAATCAATTTATCTTCCTGAATCCTAACGACCCAAACTACGTACCGCCCACCGACGGTGATATTGCAGCGGTGCCGCCGAAACACGGCGACCGTTAATTCCCGTCTAGAACCTGTCACAAGCAGGATTTCCTATCCACTCCAATGGCCACTACACCTGACAATACTTCAAACGTCCCGCAAGAAAATGAGCGCGCCAAAAGACGCTTGTTGTTGCCGGAGTGGGCCCACTGGAGGGACTTTCAGAACCTGATGCAACGCAATGGTCTGGTGCTTCCTTTGATCGGACTGCTCGCCCTGTTTATCGCAGCCTTCGTTGGCGCTTTCCGTCCGCAAATCGCAACCCCGCTGCTTGTTTTTATCGGTGTCGTCGGTATTTCACTGATCGGTCTCGTCCTTTTCCGGTTACGTCAGGAATATTTCAAGCCGTTAGGCAATCTGCGCGCATGGTCACAACACCTTCGCTCAGGTGATCTGGCGATTCACGTTCCCGTCCCCCGTCACGGTGAAATGGTTACTCTGGTGCGAGACATCAACGGTCTGACAGATGAATTGAACATCCTGACGGAAGAAATGGATACGAAAGTCCGCGCACAAACGGAACATATTGCCAGCAAGACGCGCTCCCTTGAAATTCTCTATGATATTGCCACCGATCTAAGTACGGCCCGCAATCTGGACGAACTGCTGGGCCATTTTCTCGACACGCTAATGGTGTTGTTCGATGCGCGCGCCGCTACGGTTCGCCTCAATACTGAAAAAAATCAGACAGTACTGGTGGCAAGCCATGGCCTCTCACTAGACGTGGTCAAGCAGGAACAATTAGTTGATATGAACCGCTGCCTCTGTGGCCAGATCGCAACAAATGGTGGTATCGGTATTCAGAAAGGTGTCAGTAGTTGCAATCAATTTCTCGATTGCAATCTTATTGAAGGGCCTTGCGCCGAAATGATTGTGGTACCGCTGCAGTATCAGGATCGCATTCTTGGCGTGTACAACCTGTTTCTGGAACGCCCAAGCGCCGAACTGGGTAAAGACGTACGCGATCTACTGAACAGCATCGGTATGCACCTGGGTCTTGCCATTGAAAAGACACGGCTGGATGAAAATGAGCGCCGCCTCGCAATCATGGAAGAACGTAATTTTATTGGTAGTGAGCTGCATGACTCTCTCGCGCAGTCGCTTGTCAGTATGCGCCTGCAGGTTAAGCTGTTAGGTGAGATCTTGCACAAGAAAGACATCAAGGCAGCTCAGATGGAAGTGGAACAATTGCGCGAGGCCATTGGCGAAGCCCATGTCAGCCTGCGCGAATTGCTGGCCAATTTCAGGGAGCGTATGGATGAGCGTGGCTTGATCCCCTCTATTGAAGATTTGGTTGAGCGCTTTAAAACCGAAACCGGGATCACTGTCTTTCTCCAGAACGAATGGCCGGAATTTACTTTCTCTCCCACTCAAGAGGTGCAAGTCTTTCGAATTATTCAGGAATCCCTGGCTAATGTCAGAAAACACAGCAACGCTCACACTGTTCGTGTACTGTTAGGCAAGTTGGATGATGACCATCTTTCGGTCTTGATTGAAGACGATGGATGCGGAACCGGCCAGAAGATCGAAACAACCATGCCGGGTGAAAACCTGGGTATGTCTATCATGCGCGAACGCGCCGAAAGAATAGAGGGCGTACTACGAGTAGAAAGTGATCCAGGTGAAGGCACTCGAATTCAACTCGCCTTTCCAACTCAACCTGCTGCAGCTCAGCAATCTCCAACTATTGTCATCTAATTATGCGGATACTGTTAATCGACGATCATGCGCTGGTAAGAAAGGGTCTCGAAACCCTGCTTCAAAGCCGTGGTATTGAGATTGCTGACGCTGTTGGCTCCGGCAAGGAAGGTATCGACAAAGCCAAGTCTCTAAATCCAGACATTATTTTGTTAGACGTAAACATGCCGGAAATGAGTGGTGTCGAAACACTTCGCGCCCTAAGGGAGCAAGGAATCAATACGCCAGTATTGATGTTAACAATGAGCCGTGATGAAAAAGATCTTGAAGGTGCTCTCAAGGCTGGTGCACAAGGTTATTTACTAAAAGATATGGATCCTGAAGAATTGGTGCCGGCACTGAATGATGCAATTCAGGGGAAAAATGTTGTCGCCAAGGAGCTGATTGGCTCGTTAACGCGCATCGTTCAGGGACAAACCCTGGATACGCAAGAGCGCAATAGTAAAGACGGGCTACTCGATGAACTGACACCTCGAGAAACAGAGATTCTAGAACACATCGCCGAAGGACAAAGCAACAAGGTGATTGCGCGAGAACTCGATATTTCCGACGGCACTGTCAAGCTTCATGTTAAATCGATATTACGGAAACTCAACGTCCACTCAAGAGTCGAAGCCGCAGTCATGGCGGTGGAGCACGGAATAGGTAGCAAGAAAAGGGCTGAAGAAAAATCCTAGTCCAGTAATTCGCCGCTAGTCGATGTCGGCGGGTACAAACCAGTTAAGCTTCTCGTGAAGTTTTACCACTTCACCGACAACAATCAGTGTTGGTGCCTTTACTTTCCCGGTTTCAACCAATTCTGGCAATGATCGTAAGTCCCCGATCAAGGTACGATGATGGCGCGTCGTCCCTTGTTGCACCAATGCGGCGGCTGTGGTTTCTGGCAATCCATTGGCAATCAACTGTTCGCAAATAGTTCGAACCCCGTGCAGCCCCATATAGAACACAATGGTCTGGTTGGGTTGTGCCAGCGCCGGCCAGTTAAGGTTGATTGTGCCGTCCTTGAGGTGTCCGGTAACAAAGGTTACTGATTGTGAATAATCGCGATGCGTTAGCGGAAAACCGGAGTATGTGGCACAACCGGACGCTGCTGTGATGCCAGGCACTACCTGGAACGGCACACCCTCTTCCATCAGGGTTTCAATTTCTTCGCCACCTCGGCCAAAGATGAAAGGATCGCCACCCTTCAGGCGACATACGCGCTTGCCTTCTTTTGCAAGCTTTACAAGCAAATCATTAATTCCTTCTTGTGGTATCGCATGTTCACCACGCTCTTTGCCCGCGTAAATACGTTCTGCATCACGCCGAACCAGCTCAAGCACCTCTTTGGATACGAGTCGATCATAGACAACAACATCCGCCTGTTGCATCAGACGCAACGCCTTAAACGTAAGCAGATCGGGATCTCCTGGACCGCCGCCGACCAAATAAACTTCACCATGTCCTGGCATCGTGTCACCGGCTGACTCAAGTGCCTGTTCAAGTGCTTCTGTCGCCTGTTTCTCTTTACCCGCTACCATCATTTCAGCGATGGGGCCTTCCAGAACCTTCTCCCAGAACAAACGTCGATCGTCGCCACTTTTAAATTTGGCTTTAACTTTATCCCTGAAGGCCTTAGCCAGACGGGCGAGTTGGCCGTAACTTGCTGGGATCGTCGATTCCAGTTTCTGTCGGAGCATGCGGCCCAGTACTGGTGAAGACCCGCCGGTAGACACTGCAACCATTACAGGGGAGCGATCGATGATGGACGGCATGACGAAAGTACATAAATCCGGTGTATCCACGACGTTCACAGGGATGTTCATGCGCCCAGCGGCCTCTGCGACCGCTTCGTTAACCTCTCGCAGATCCGTAGCAGCGATAATCAACACAGACTCCTTGAGCAGCGCTTCTTTATACTCGCTGGAGATATGCTCGATCTCACCTACATCTGCTGCACGCGACAATGTGGCTCCCAGTTCAGGTGAGACGACAGTTACCTGGGCCCCCGCCTGGCGCAATAACGCCACTTTTCTGGCTGCGACCTCACCACCACCTATGACCGTGCAATGACGATCCTTCAGATTCAGAAAAATAGGGAGAAAATCCATTACTGTTTTATTATTAATTACAATAAGTTACGAGATTTATTTGAAGTTGGATCGCTACTAGGAAAAGATTTTAGCACGCAATTTTAGCCGGGGAATGAATTGGGGATGTAGAAATTCCCTGCAAAGGCTGGTTAATTAATGGCGGAGGGTCAGGGATTCGAACCCTGGAAGGGCGTAAACCCTTGCCGGTTTTCAAGACCGGTGCATTCAACCGCTCTGCCAACCCTCCGAATAGATCCCGGACAGCCTGCCCGAGCGGCGCCAAGGATACCGAAACCGGCCAATCAGGGCCAGATTGTCACGATAAATATCCACGAAAAAGCCCTAATTTTTGAACATTGACGTCAACCGCCTGTCTCAGTAGCCTACTGACATCCAAAACCTATGGAGACACCGAGAATTATGAATCCAAACCCGAATGTTGTCGCCGAACGCCGTGAAGCGGCCCTGGCCACAAATAGCCTAATTCGTAACACCTACATGCTGCTTTCGATGACCCTGCTGTTTAGCGCCATCGTCGCCTATGTGGCATTCGCCCTCAGACTGCCCCATCCCGGCCTGATTCTGAGCCTGGTTGGCATGTTTGGTTTACTTTTCCTGGTCCATAAAACTGCTAACAGCGCCATGGGTCTGGTATCGGTATTCGCCTTCACCGGTTTTATGGGTTACACCCTGGGGCCAATCCTTAGCGCCTATGTCGGTGCCTATATCAATGGCACTGAGCTGATTGTTCAAGCAATGGTAGGCACCGCTGCGGTATTCATTGGACTATCACTGTATGCGCTTTCCAGCCGCAAGGATTTCAGCTTTATGGGCGGTTTCTTGATGGTTGGCCTGATCCTGGTAATTATTGCCGGCATTGCCAACATCTTCCTTGCGATCCCTGCCCTTTCCCTGACCATTTCTGGTGTTGCCGTGTTGGTAATGAGCGGACTAATCCTGTTTGACACCAGCCGCATGGTTCATGGTGGCGAAACCAATTACATCAGAATGACCGTGAACCTGTTTCTCGACATTTACCTGTTGTTTGTTCACCTGCTTAATCTGCTGGGTGCCCTGAGTGGCGAGAGATAAGCGCAACGAATATTCATCTGGCTCAAGACACAAAATAAAAAGGCCCCTTAAGGGGCCTTTTTTTCGATCACCGGAAGTCCATCCTTATAGTGCATGGCAATGGTTCGGGCTTGTCGCAAATCATCGACCACTTGTTTGTCCAGCCCGCTTATTTCACCCATTTGGGTATCACTGACGTGACTTGGAATAACATGACGCTTCTCGTGACGACCATAACGTCGCTGATTCCATACTACCCACGCCGTTAATGCAGCACCCATGGCCAGAATAGCCGTTGCATAATTGAACAACTGCTCAGTGAATACCTGGTAACCCCCCATGACAATCATTCTGTCGGTAAATAGATAAATACCGGCAAACCATAGCAACACGCTAAGCAACGGCGCGATGAAATACAACCAGATACCCCAGAAAGTCACCGTCATCGCTAGTTCGGTCGCTTTTCTAGGCGTACTAGGCGCTCCTCTGTTCTGGTAATACAGTCTGCGTTCTTCGCCTGTCTGTCGTTCATGG
>CAJICK010000093.1_pt1 | contig 28749 bp, 27 predicted proteins | sample 9199621 | NCBI WGS metagenome assembly CAJICK01 (sample SAMEA7708342, study PRJEB35096) | sediment metagenome | biome: marine neritic benthic zone biome [ENVO:01000025]; feature: sediment [ENVO:00002007]; material: shallow marine sediment [ENVO:03000034] sea grass bed [ENVO_01000059] ... | reverse complement strand
TCAAGGCGGTCACGCCAAGAACGATGCCCAGGGTCGCCATTAGTGAAATGAAAGAGATAAAGTAATTGCGGCGCTTGGCCCGTGTATATCGCAGGCCGATAAAAAGTTCGAGTGGGCGAATCATTCGCTTTTCGCTAGCGAACTGGAAATGTCTGAAGCTGCTACCGTGGACTTCATGTCCAGCTCGGCAATCCCATTTGTATTGCGAAGGTTTGTCCCCTGTTCAGCAGACAACACTTGTAACGCTTTGACCACCCGGTTTGCATCCGCTCCGGACAAAGGACGCGGCTGGAATACGACGTCAACGTTTAACACATTAATGGGATGCAATTTGACCTTGCTTAACTCTGATCCTCGGAAGTGCAGGTGTGCAATCGCGCTAACCCTAGCTGTCTGGCTAAAAGAACCAAAGGTGTAGTTTCCAAGACTGTATAAGATCACACCTTGCTTATATCGTTCGACACCCTGGAGGATGTGCGGATGATGGCCCACCACTGCCTGTGCACCGGCATCTATTGCCGCACGACCCAGCCTGGTCTGATATTCGCGCAACTCGGTTTTGCTTTCCTGACCCCAGTGGAATGAGACCACGACAACGTCGGCATACTCTCGAGCTGTCTTTACATCGGCAACAATATGCTTTTCATGCCCAAAAGCAGTTCCGGCCGTAGTTTTGGTGGCCCAATAACTTTCTGGAAATGTGAGTGAATATGCAAGGAACGCCACCATCTGGTTGCCCACCGGCACAAACGTTGGGGCGCGTGCTTCAACACTACTATCTCCCGCACCGATTGGCTTCATGCCGAAAGACGCCAGGGCATCTATAGTATCGACCATCCCTTCATGGCCGTAATCAAGGCTGTGATTATTGGCCAGGGACAAAACATCGAATCCAGCGTTCCGGAGCGCCCTCGCTACTTTATTTGGCGGTGAACGAAAAATATATTGCTTGCCGTTTTCTGCCCTGCCGCGCTTTGTAAGAGGTCCTTCAAGATTACCGAGTACAATATGAGATTGTTTGAGCAAATCGCGCGTCCCTGCAAAGGCGTAATCATATCCATGCTTCTGAAATTCCGGCCGAGCCGTGCCATCTAGCATGATGTCACCAACCGCTGTTATGCGTAACTCAGCGGGAAACACTCCACTGGCATCTCCAGCCAACACGGTAGCTTGGCTACATAACAAGAAGCAGAGAATTGTGGAAAAGATTTTTTTCATAGCAAGTGAGTGTGCTTCTTGGTAACTGACTTAATTCTAGTTTGCGAACTTTACTTTCCAGAGCGACGACTTAGTCTCAACAATGCTTCGCGCAACGTATCGTCTTCGATATCGTGAGCAACACCTTCGATTACCTCGCTAGCATTGGCCGACAACCGCGGTCGGGCCGAGTCCTGCGTTTGCGGCCTGACAATCGGAGCGACCGGTACGATTTTGACTCGAAGCTCTGATACTTGCCGTAACTCAGGATAGCGCTGCAGGCGCTGTACATAATCTGTGTACCGGTGACGTATCTGGTTAGCCCAAAGAGGGCCGTCGGCATGCACCAGCAAACTCTTGCCCTCAAGCCGGACCGGATGGCTGTGATCAGCAAGATCGTTGCCCACCACTGCCTGCCACATCGGCGCTAACGTCTTACGCAACATCTCCGCCTGACGTGCCTTTGCTGCGGCATCACCACTAATATAGCTCTGAATGGACTTTGGGCCGGTTCCGGTCATCGCGTGAAATCTACCATCAAGTGTCTATGTTCATGGCATTTAGCCAATTATCAGTCTATACCTTTGATTATGAACATTATCCTTGTTCCTGAAGGTATTAGGAAGGGTCGCCCGGCCAGTTTCAGCCATCGTCAGATTTTCTTAATGGCTGCGGTCGCTATTTTGCTAATGCCGGCGCTGATTTCCACCGTAACTTACCAGATTATCGAATTACTGGAACAAGACACTCAGACCGCTCAAATCGAGCAGATTGAACAACAGCAGACCCAACTAGCTGCTCAGCGCACCGCTATCATTGAGGCAAAACGCCACACTGAGGCTCACCTGAATGCACTGGCGCAGCGTATGGGTCATTTACAGGCACAGGTAATGCGCCTGGATGCCCTTGGTGGTCGTCTGACAAGTATGGCGGGTATCGATACCAAAGAATTCAATTTTTCCCGTCGCCCAGCCCTCGGTGGCCCTGCCGAGCCAGTGGCGTCGGCCACACAATCCGATTTGTTCAGGTTGCTCAACTCTCTGGATAGCCAGGTAAGCAAACAATCCGAACAGTTAAGCGCTTTACAGACCATGCTGATAAATAACAACACACGTTCGGCGCTAACTCCTTCCGGTTGGCCGGTAAAGGGTGGCTGGGTCTCGTCCAATTTTGGTTTGCGCGCCGACCCGTTCACCGGCCGCACTTCCATGCACCGCGGTGTCGACATAGCCAGTCCGTTGCGTTCAAGCATCAAGGCCATGGGCGACGGTGTAGTCACTTATGCGGGCGAAAAAACTGGTTACGGACTGATGGTCGAAATTAACCACGGCCAGGGATACAACACCCGCTATGCTCACGCCAGCGAAGTATTGGTCACTGTCGGAGAACGGGTCAGCAAAGGTCAGTCGGTAGCTCGTGTCGGCATCTCTGGTCGCTCCACAGGACCGCACCTGCACTTTGAGGTATTAAAACGTCGCCGACATATCGACCCAGCGACATTTTTAAACAGGCATAAAACGACTACGGCTAGCGGTGACGCGAAAATTGGCGCCGGCCGATCTTGAACAGTAGACTCGGCCCATGGTCGGGCCCCAATCCTCCAACACCTCTCCTGCTAACGAGATTGCCAACAATCTTGAAGCCGTACGCGATCGTATAGCGCATGCCTGTGAGCGTAGCGGTCGCTCAATCGAAGATGTTCGTCTGATCGCAGTCTCTAAAACCAAACCAGCCAGAATTGTTCAAGCGGCAATTGATGCTGGCCAGGTGGATTTTGGCGAGAATCAAATTCAGGATGCGCTAACAAAAATAGACAAGATCCAGGAGCCCCATATTCAATGGCATTTCATTGGACCGTTACAGTCAAACAAAACTAAACACCTGCCTGGTAGCTTTCATTGGTGGCATACGCTTGATCGTTTAGACATCGCCAAACGTGTATCCACCAAAGCCATCGAAGTCGGCTCGAGTATCGACACCTTAATACAAGTCAACGTAATCAAGGATCCCGCTAAGTCAGGTGTGTCGCCAGACGAGTTATCACCACTGATTGAACAGCTTCTTAATGCGAAACTTGATGGTCTTAATCTTCGCGGCTTAATGACAATCGGTCCCAAAGGCGGAACTGAAGACGAGCTACGTAAGTGCTTTGCGGACCTTAGGGACCTGCTGGAATTCCACCAGACAAAGTTTGACTTGGGAAGTTTTGATCAACTGTCCATGGGCATGACTGCAGATATGGAGCAAGCAATTGCAGAGGGTGCGACTATGCTGCGTGTTGGCAGCGCGATATTTGGTGAACGCTGATTGAACAGGATATGGTTTGGCGAATCTATTTCGACAAGGGAGCACACTAATGAAAAGAATTGAATTTCTGAGTTTTACCCTAGCCACTTTACTTGTAGTAAGTCTCCCGAGCTATGCGGTGGATCCGGCACCCCACACGCCCAAGGGTATGAGCAAGACCACCGCTCCCATGAAAGGACCAATGAAGCTAACACCTGCTGCCATCCCCAAAGATATGAAAAAACGTACGATCCGGGCAGAAGATCCGATCGAACTTCCCTGTAAATCATTCCGCTATAGATATACGACGTACCGACGAGCTGTCGCGAACTACCAAACAAAGCTAAATCAATGCGGCAATATGACTTTCTCTATACAGGACCAACAAAGAGCCGGTTGCAAAGCCTCAGACACGGTTGCCCAATGTAACCACAAGTTGCTTAGATATTGTACACGCACCCAAAGGCACTCCATGGATGACAGCTGGCGCTTGTTGAGAGGTGCAGCAAATAATCTCAAGGCCACTATTGATAGAGTGATGAGATAAATGCCCGCTTTCGACCCATAGCGGACAAAAAATATTTATGAAAAAGATTCTGCTAATCGTTGCGGTAGTGTTTTCATTTTCGACCACGGCTTACGAAACTCAGGAAACGACTACAACGAACCTCGATCTGGATTCTGATCGGGTTCTACGAATGCAATGGCACTGGGTGTGAAGGCGACAAGACTGTTCACAAGCTTGAATTCTTGAAAGCGGGTGCCGTTACAAGATCAATGACAGTAACGGGACAACCAGTCTTCAACAAAAGTAACACGTTAGCAGCTATTCCAAATTGCTGGCACGGCGGTTGTGCACCCACGATTGAGGTAATAAATCTGAAGACAGAAAAGAAGCTTCCGGCCATAAAAGTGGATAAAGATGCGTTCCTAAAGCTCACGTGGATTGCTGATAGAAGACTGAAAGAATTGCTTCGTGCGCCAAACCCAGACGAAATTGATAGCACTGAATACTTCGATTACTAGGTTCTCTATCGACTGCAGATTGAGACTAATAATGTCTGCTAATGGCCGGAAGCGGACATTAAGAAACATACTTCTCTCTTAGTGCCATCATTGCCGCTGCCGCAATTACCAACATTCCACCACCCCACTCCATCGCAGTCATCATCTCATCAGTCAACACCTGCTGTGAAACAGCGCCGGCGACCAATTCAAATAAAAGAATGATCGCTGAACGATGTACCGGCATGTTCGACACGCCGTACTGGACCAGTAAAGTCATCACCACCATGCCGAATACCGCCAATGCGACGACACCGATAACCATATTAATCGTGATAGTGGGTACTGCAGAATTTCCGAAGAAAATAATAATGCCAGCGACTGCCGAAACACCGAGCCACGTGACCAATCCCTTCACCTGAACCGGCACCTTTTCACCATACCGAACAAAGATATTCGATACAGCAAAAGCAAAACCGGAACTTAAGGCAAACCAGTCAGCTGCGTCACGGGGCCACGGCCAGCTTGCGGTCGGCTGCCACAACATCATTAGTGCACCGATAAGCGCTACGACCAAAATGCCATTCGTGTAGCGACTGATGTGTTCTTTGAGAAAAATCCAACCGAGTAAGACCGCCCATACCGGTGAGAGATAAAAGAGCAGTAAGACGCGCATGATGTTGCCATCGAGAATGGCGAGAATGAAGGCCAGATTGGTCCAACCGGCGGTGACTGCGAGACCCAATAGTAACCACGGCCGTCGAAGCAGCCATTGGCGATAGGGCCAGGCCAGCACCGCACCGACCAGACTGGATGCCAGATAGAGCGTCAAGGTCAGCCAGAGGCCAGATAGACCCGCGGTTTCCAGCAGTCTCATGGGGTACCAGACCACACCCCACATGGTGGCACCTGCCAGCAACGCCAGCACCGGTAGCCCGGAATGCACTGATTTGGTCGCCATATGCCCCTGCCGTATAATCCGCCCGCTTTTAAACAAGATAATAATCTGATGAATCCCAGGCTCGCGCTATTGCACGATTACCCGTTCCAGAAACTGGCGCGGCTTTTCGAAGACATACAGCCTCCAGAGAATAGAACCGCGATCAAGTGGTCCGTAGGTGAGCCCAAGCACCCGGCACCAGAGATCGTGCTCGATGCCATTCGCGCCAACCTGGCCCATCTTTCTGCCTACCCCTCTACCAAGGGATTGCCGGCCCTGCGTGAGGCAATCGCCGTGTGGCTGAATAGACGATTTAAGCTCAACGCTGAAACCCTGGGTCCAGAACGCCATATTCTACCGGTCAGTGGTACGCGTGAGGCCCTCTTTTCCGTTGCTCAGGCAGTTGTTCCTTCTGGTGCCAGCAAAACACCCGTAGTGATAATGCCCAATCCGTTTTATCAGATTTACGAAGGTGCCGCCCTGCTTGCCGGAGCGGAACCGTATTACCTGAACACTACAGCAGGCAACGGCTATCGCATGGACTTTTCGGAAGTGCCGACCGATATTCTAGAGCGAACCTGCCTTGTCTACGTATGCAGTCCGGGTAATCCAGCCGGTGCTGTCATGGGGCATGACGAGTACAAACACTTGCTTGAGCTGGCCGACAAACACAATTTCGTCATTGCTTCCGACGAGTGTTACTCAGAGATCTATTTCGATGAGGACAATCCTCCCGTGGGACTGCTGCAGGTAGCAAATCAGCTTGGCATCAAAGATTATCGTCGGTGTCTGGTGTTTCACAGCCTCTCCAAGCGCTCTAACTTGCCGGGATTGCGTTCCGGATTTGTAGCTGGTGATGGCGAACTGATGAAGGATTATCTAAAGTACCGCACTTATCATGGTGCAACCTTGTCCAATACGGCTCAGGAAGCGAGCATTGTTGCCTGGGGCGATGAAGTCCATGTCGTCGACAACCGCGCGCGGTATCGGTCCAAGTTTAATGCAGTGCTGGAAATTCTTGGGCCCAGTCTGGGTGCGCAGCGACCGGAGGCTGGTTTTTATCTTTGGCCTCAAGTTCCATCAAACGGTGAAGCCTTTGCTCGTGGACTCTATGAGAGCGAGAATGTAACGGTATTACCGGGTGGCTACTTGTCGCGAGAATCCGGCGGCATTAACCCCGGCGACAAACATGTGCGCATGGCATTGGTAGCGCCTCTGGAAGAATGCATTGACGCGGCAAAGCGCGTGAAGCGTTATTTTGAAAAAGTTTCTTAAGTTATTTATTCAGGAAAAAACAATGAGCAACATACAAACCATTATTGACGAAGCCTTTGAGAATCGGGCCGATATTACACCGCGTAATGTGGATCCACAGGTAAAAGATGCTGTCATGGAGGCTATCGATCTGCTGGACACGGGCCAGGCGCGTGTTTCCGAGAAGAAAGGCAGTGATTGGGTTGTTAACGAATGGCTAAAGAAAGCGGTATTGCTTTACTTCCGCATTGAAGACAATAGCTTCATTAAAGGTGGCTATACAAACTATTGGGATAAAGTGCCTTCGAAATTCGCCGACTATAATTCGCGCTCATTCCGCGAAGGTGGTTTCCGTGTTGTACCGCCAGCGTCTGTGCGCAAAGGTTCCTATATCGCACCAAGCGCGGTATTGATGCCAAGCTATGTAAATATTGGTGGCTATGTCGATGAAGGCACCATGGTGGACACGTGGGCCACAGTCGGCTCATGCGCCCAGATCGGCAAGAACGTTCACCTTTCCGGCGGCGTCGGCATTGGTGGCGTGCTGGAGCCAATTCAAGCGGCACCCACAGTCATTGAAGACAACTGCTTTATCGGAGCTCGCTCGGAAGTGGTTGAAGGTGTAGTTGTCGAAGAAGGCTCGGTCATCTCGATGGGTGTTTATATTGGTCAAAGCACCAAGATATATGATCGCGAAACCGGTGAAATCACGTACGGTCGCGTGCCGGCAGGCTCAGTCGTGGTGTCGGGCAACCTACCGTCCAAAGATGGCAAGTACAGCCTTTACTGCGCCGTAATTGTAAAGAAGGTGGACGAAAAAACTCGCGGTAAGGTTGGCATCAACGAGTTGCTGCGCGATATCTAAGCGATACTGTGACTGACGAAACCCTAGAACTGGCGAAAGAACTCATCCGGCGTCCTTCCGTGACACCGGAGGATGAGGGCTGTCAGGAACTCATGATCGAGCGACTGGAAGCCGTAGGTTTCCAGGTCGAGCGTCTGAGATTCGAAGATGTCGATAATTTTTGGGCTCGACGAGGCGACAGCGAACCGTTGATTGCATTCGCTGGTCATACCGATGTTGTACCGACCGGGCCACTCGATAAATGGAACGCCGATCCATTTGATCCTACTATTGCCGACGGCATGCTCTATGGTCGCGGTGCTGCCGATATGAAGTCGTCGCTGGCAGCATTCGTTACCAGCATTGAGTCATTTGTTACGGCACATCCGGATCACAAAGGCTCGATTGGGCTGTTGATAACGTCTGATGAAGAAGGACCCTCCATCAATGGCACGGTCAAGGTGGTTGAGTGGCTGGAACAAAACAATATCAAGATCGACTATTGCGTTGTGGGTGAGCCCTCCTCCAGTGAGGTTATGGGCGACACCATCAAGAACGGTCGTCGTGGGTCCCTGAATGGCAAGTTGACCGTTCGCGGCAAACAGGGTCACGTAGCCTACCCACACCTGGCCCGAAATCCAATTCATGATGTTACACCGGCACTGGCGGAGCTGTGCTCAATCACGTGGGATGATGGAAATGACTATTTCCCCGCTACCAGCTTCCAGATCTCAAATATTCACGGGGGCACCGGCGCGGAAAATGTGATCCCTGGAGAAGTGCTGGTGGATTTCAATTTTCGCTACTGCACCGAAGTAACTGACGAGCACTTGATGCGCCGCGTCGAGAGCGTCTTAAACGCCCACGGGCTGGATTTCGAACTAAATTGGCGCCTTTCTGGCCTGCCATTTCTCACACCCGAGGGACGGCTTGTGGCGGCCGTACGAGACGCAATTCAGGAAGAATTGGGCGTAAAAACAACACTTTCCACCTCTGGTGGCACCTCTGACGGCCGATTTATCGCCCCGACCGGTTCTGAAGTCGTGGAATTGGGTCCACTGAATGCCACTATCCACCAAATAAATGAATGTGTGGCGGCGGAAGATCCGGGGCGCCTTTCCCGCGTCTACACTCGAATTCTGGAAAAATTGCTGCTGCCCTGACTGGCTGAAACTTCAGCCAACGCCTGCTATATACTATATAACTTATTGTTTAATCGGACTGTCGTTAGCCGCCGCCAATGCGTGGCGACCTCGACACAATTAAAAGAAAAGAGGTTAGATTTCTTGAACTGGGGGCTTCTCAAAAAAGACTGGGCATTCGCTCTTGCCATTTCCCTGGTTTTCATCATTGCCACCATCAGCGGCACCCCGGTATTGGAAAAAATGGAACGGGTGGCGTATGACGCTGGCGTAGGTCTTACCAGCCGTAACCTGGGCGAGGCAGACCGCATTGCCATCATTGCCATCGACGATGCGAGTATTGAACGCATCGGCAGCTGGCCCTGGTCCCGTTCCGAGTTAGCAGGCATGGTCAGAAAAATGGCCAAAGCAAATGCCAAAGTTGTTGGCCTGCAAGTTTTTCTATCGGAGCCGCAGCAGGACGCTGGCTTAAATCAAGTCCGCAAGCTTAAAAAATACGTCGCCCAATCAAAATTCCCACGCTCTGTCCGAAAGAGGGTGTGGTCAATTCAACGGCAACTCAGAGCAGCTGAACGCGCTATGGATGTTGATGCGCAGTTGGCTAGAGCCATTCCTTTGGATCGCAATTTGTATATGCCAATGTATTTTGAGGTCGGCGAGTCACTTGAGAAACCGGAAGAAACGTTGCCAAGATTTGTACGTCGCAACAAACTGACCCGAATCCGAGAAAGCAAAGCCAACTCTAATCTACCAATTAGCACGATAAGGGCGGACTACCCACTAGCGAAGTTTGGTCAAGTTACCGCTGGTATCGGTCATTTAAATCTGAGCCCGGATGCAGATGGCGGTATACGAAAGGAAGTGCTTCTCTACGAACACTACGGAGAATACTATCCGTCTCTCGCTTTACTGATGGCAGCACGGAGTCTGAACATTCGAACAAGCCGTATACATGTGAATCTCGCCAAAGGTGTTGGGCTCGGCAAAATCTATATAAGAACAGACAAGCAAATGGGCATGCTCACCGGCTTCTATTCGCCAAAAAACGGTGAGCCCGCTTTTAGCACTTATTCATTTGCCGACGTACGCGATGGCAAAATACCGTTACGAACTTTCCGCAACAAGATAGTGATCATCGGCCCGACTGCTCTCGGTGTTGGTAACAACCATGTAACACCGGTAAACGCCGCCATGTATGCCCCGGAATTAACAGCGAATGTTATCGCCTCCATTCTCAATCAGGATTTTTATACACGTCCAACATCAGCAATCATGGTGGAGTTGGTGCTATTTCTTGGTGTCGTGATATATCTCGCATTGGTGTTACCTCGTTTCCGCACTGGAGTTGCCGCACTTGCCTCGCTAATTTTATTAATCGCTATACTGGTAAGCGGTCAATACACGCTTGTCAGTCAAAAGGTCTGGTTGCAAGCAGTGGCTCCTGCCCTGCTTCTCGTGCTGGGTCATTTTTTATTATTCGCCAAACGTTTCCTGACAACCGAACAATTCAAGGAAACCGCTGACAGTGATTCGGCACAGTCCAATCGTATGCTTGGTCTAACATTCCAGAGCCAGGGTCAGCTGGATATGGCGATGGACAAGTTCCGTAAATTGCCCGTTGATGATTCTGTACTGGAGATCTTTTACAACCTGGCGCTGGACTTTGAACGCAAACGTCAGTTCAACAAAGCTGCATCCTGCTATGACTACATCCTGCAACACAATCGCAAGTTCCGCGATGTAAAAGAGCGTCGTCAACGCGCTACTCAAATGGAAGGCACAATCATCATGGGTGCCCGTGGCTCCAGCCCCGGCGGCACTTTAATTGTGGACGGCGGTGTCACCGAAAATCCCACCCTTGGCCGCTATGAGGTCGAACGTGAACTGGGTCGAGGGGCCATGGGCACGGTCTATCTGGGCAAAGATCCGAAAATCAATCGTGTCGTGGCAATCAAAACACTCGATCTATCCGCCGAGTTTGAAGGAGACGAGCTGCAACAGGTCAAGGATCGTTTCTTCCGCGAGGCTGAAACTGCAGGACGACTAAATCACCCTAACATCGTTACCATTTATGATGCTGGAGAAGAACACGATCTCGCCTACATCGCCATGGAGTTCCTTGAGGGTAAAGATCTCACGGAGAAAATGGGTGGTAAAAAACCGTTATCGGTCAATCTAGTGCTTCAGATTGTCCTTCAGGTGGCGGATGCACTGGATTACGCGCACAAGCTTGGAGTCGTCCATCGAGACATAAAACCCGCTAATATTATGTTCAATGAAAAGGATAAGAGCATCAAAGTTACTGACTTTGGTATTGCCCGTATTACCGATACAAGTAAAACTAAAACCGGCGTCGTTTTGGGCACTCCGTCCTACATGTCCCCGGAGCAGTTCTCCGGCAAACGTGTTGACGGACGATCTGACCTGTTTTCACTTGGCGTGACTATGTTCGAGATGTTGTCTGGCGAGCAACCGTTTGGAGGTGACTCGTTGGCTGAATTGATGTATCAGATTACCAATAAGAAACATCCCAATATTTTGAGATTGCGTGAAGATCTCCCAGGTTGCACACGCACCATAATTGATAAAGCACTACAAAAAGAGCCCGAAGACCGATATCAAACGGGTGAACAATTTGCACATGCACTGCGTCGCTGTGTTGCGTCGTTGAAAGGAAATGGTTAGGGGATAATGGATTTAGAAATGAACGGCATTACGCATCAGGGCATGGTGCGTATAAACAACGAGGACACGATATCGGTGCTGCCTGAACTCGGCATTGCAATCCTCGCCGACGGCATGGGCGGTCATCAGGCAGGTGAAGTGGCCAGCAGCATGGCCGTCGAGATGATCAAGCAATACTACTCTGACGGCGACCACACCACCCCTTCCGAAAACGATGGAGAACACCTGCTTGAAGCCATCGAGCTTGCCAATACTGCCGTATTCGAATTGTCACAGGAACGCCCGGAATGTGCCGGTATGGGTACGACCATTGTGGTATGTCAGTTTATCGATGGCAATTTGCATATTGGCCACGTCGGTGACTCGAGGCTTTACCGATTAAGGAATTCCGATTTCGAGCAAGTTACTCGAGACCATTCTGTCGTACAGGAACTGGTCAGCCGGGGCTTTATGTCTCCAGAAGAGGCCAACGCCTCTATGAACAAGAATTTAGTTACCCGTGCGCTTGGTATCGAAGCCAGCGTAGAGGCCGATCTCAACGAAGATAAGTGCCAAAACGGCGATGTCTATCTGCTTTGCTCTGATGGCCTTAGCGACGTTGTGAGTGACGTGGATATTCAGCAGACCCTCAGCGAGAGCCTGGAAAATCTTGAGACAGCCACGCAAAAATTGGTCGATGCGGCCAATGATGCTGGTGGCCCGGATAACATCTCTGTCGTGCTTGTGCGCGTAACGGGGTGAATGGTAGAAATATTGCGAAGAATTATCCCGCCTGCCATATAATGGCGCGGATATAACGATTCCAGCAATATTTTCGTTTTAATAAAAATAGGTACTTGGCGAAAACAGGCAATGTCGAAATTCATCTTAAAATTTAATAGCGAAGTCGTAGACCATATTGATATCACCCAGGGAGATATGAAAATAGGCAGGCGCCCTGGTCTTGAGATACACCTTGATAACCTCTCGGTTAGTGGTGAGCACGCCAATATCTTCACCATTGGTGAAGACTCCTTTATCGAGGATTTGGGCAGCACCAACGGTACCTTTATTAACAACAAAAAAATTACCAAACATCACCTGAAGAATGGTGACGCCGTGGTAATTGGCAAGCATGAGCTGGTCTACGTTAGTGATTCGGCCAGCGATGAAGCACAACCCGCAGATAACGACTTCGCCAAAACCGTAATCATTGGGCCGGGCACAATTCCAACCCCTGATGCCACACCAGCCGCAGCATCAAGTGAAACCACTGAGCCCAAACCGGGTTCTCGAAAAGGTGCAATTTTTGTATTGAGTGGCGCCAACAGTGGAAAGCGGATTGACCTGGTCAAACAAGTCACCAGCCTAGGCCGCACCGGTAAAAAGTCCGGCACCATTACGGCTGGCAGCGAAGGTTATACCCTGGCACCGGTATCTGGTAGTGATGAAAATCCCACGTTGAACGGCCGTCAGGTGCCCGCTAGCGGTGTATTGCTAAAGAATGGAGACATCGTTGAAGTGGCTGGAACCCGTTTGCAGTTTTACTACAAGTAAAACTTCCTATTTTTCCCAATACAGCGTTGGATGTCGTTCTCGAATCCTCATTACCGTTTAAGGTAGTTCCGGTTCTCGAACTCCATTCGCCTTGTCTTGGAAAAAATATCTAAGTTTTAAGCGCTACCCCACTACTTCGAGTACTTCATCAAGCCGCTTGACCGGAAACACCTCAAGATCCTTGATCGGCTGTTTTGGTCTATTAGCATAAGGTATCAGCGCTCGCTTGAATCCGAGTTTGGCGGCTTCCTTAAGTCGATCCTGACCTCTTTGCACCGGTCGCACCTCGCCTGCCAAACCTACTTCGCCGAAGACAACCAGATCGTTCCCGAGTGGCTTATCCCGCAAACTGGATATCACTGCTACCAGCAGTGCCAGGTCTGCCGCGGTCTCGCTTACGCGAATACCACCAACTACGTTAACGAATACGTCCTGATCAAAAGTTGCAATCCCGGTATGGCGATGCAACATTGCCAATAACATTGCTAGACGATTGCTATCGAGGCCCACACAGACTCGTCGAGATTGTGGTGAGTGACTTTCATCCACCAGGGCCTGGACTTCAACCAGCATCGGCCGAGTACCCTCTTGTGTTGCCAGGACCACACTTCCCGCAACGTTATCGTTTTGTCGACTAATAAACATGGCCGAAGGATTGGTGACTGCCTGCAATCCTTTTTCGGTCATGGCAAACACTCCGACCTCATTTACTGCCCCAAAGCGATTCTTTACTGCTCTTATCAAACGAAAACTACTGGAGGCATCGCCTTCGAAATAGAGCACAGTATCTACCATATGTTCGAGAACACGTGGTCCAGCCAGCGTACCTTCTTTGGTCACATGACCAACCAGAAACAGACTTAGTCCCGCGCGTTTTGCGCGACGAACTAATTGAGCTGCTGTCTCCCTTACCTGGGCCACACTGCCCGGAGCAGATTGAAGAATTTCTGTGTACAGAGTTTGCACCGAATCGATGACCACCACTCGAGGATTGTTTTTATCAATTGCAGCGATGATTTCTTCGAGCCGGTTCTCAGCGAGCAGGTTGAGAGATTCTCCCTCGAGCCCGAGACGACTTGCCCTCAACGCAATCTGTTCTGCAGACTCCTCACCGGTGACGTACAGCACTCGCTCATCACGACTGATGGATTCCAGTACTTGTACAAGTAAGGTCGATTTTCCAATGCCGGGATCACCACCTATCAATACGACTGAACCAGTGACCAGGCCACCGCCCAACACCCTGTCCATTTCAGAACTACCAGTTGGCAATCGATTCAGGTGTTCGGGGGCAACCTCGGCAAGCACCTGTACATCCGCGCCAGGCGCCAGTGTATCGAAGCGACTTTCCTTGTTGCCGGACGTCGAAGCCACAACCGTTTCTTCCAGAGAATTCCATGCCTTACACGCGGAACACTGCCCCGCCCATTTTGGGCTTTGTGTTCCGCACTCGCTGCAGGTAAAAACAGTTTTTGCTTTAGCCATCGATGTTAAGACGTACCATCAACGATCACACGTGGTACACGGTCGGTAACGTGGCACATCAATTCGTAAGAAATGGTATCGGCTTGTCTGGCGACATCGTCTATCGGCAGACCGTCCCCCCATAACACCACCTCATCGCCAACCTGCGCTGTTGAATGCTGGCGTAGATCAACCGTTATCATGTCCATGGAGACACGACCGATCAGTGGTGCCACTATTCCATTAACCAGTACTGGAGTCCCCTGTTTCGCGTGGCGCGGGTAGCCATCGCCATAACCAAACGCAACAACACCGACAGACATGTCCTCAGGACAGATCCATTCCGCGCCATAACCCACCGCATCACCCTTGCTTCTTTGATTTACTGCAATCAGGGCGCTTTTAACCGTCATTGCTGGCAGTAAATCCAAGGCTTTGGCTGTTTGGCCCTCAATGGGAGAAGAGCCGTAAAGCATGATGCCAGGCCGCTGCCAATCAAATGCAGAATCTGGCCAGTTGAGCACGCCGGCGGAGTTGGCAAGACTGGAGGTATAGTTATAGCCTTCTACAATATTTCGAAAACGTGATATTTGATTTTTTGTTGCTTGACTATCGGGCTGGTCAGCACAAGCGAGATGAGACATGAGCCGGATTTCACCGACGTGATTACTGTCACTAGCACGCTGGATCGCATGCTCCACTTCCGCAGGCGCAAAACCCAATCGATTCATACCGGTGTCTACCTTTAACCAGATATCAATTTCGCTATCCAAACGACTGTTATCCAACAAATCCATTTGCCAGCTGGAGTGTATTACCGGAATCAGGTTGTGCGATTGAATATAGGTTAACTCGGTAGCTTCAAAGAAACCTTCGAGCACTGTAATGGGTGCAGTAACACCACTTTCACGCAACACTAATGCTTCATCCACTGACGCAACACCGAACCCATCGGCATCGGACAAAGCATGACTTACTGCGGTAATGCCGTGGCCATAGCCGTTAGCTTTGACAACGGCCATGATTTTACTGGTGGGATGGAGTTGCTGGGCTCGTTGCAGGTTGTGCTTTAGCGCGGCCGTATTGATTAGCGCCCGTGCGGGCCGTGTCATGCGTAGGCCTCGTCGAACCCGGCGTGGATGTAATTCTCGAACTTGGTGTACTCGCCCAGGAAGGTCAGACGTATTGTACCAGTGGGTCCATTGCGCTGCTTACCAATAATAATTTCAGCTGTGCCCTTATCCTGGCTATCTTCGTTGTAAACTTCGTCTCGATAAATAAACAGGATGACGTCGGCATCTTGCTCGATAGCACCCGACTCACGCAAGTCTGACATTATCGGACGTTTATCATTTCGTTGCTCAAGTGAACGATTGAGCTGTGACATGGCGATAACCGGTACATTCAATTCCTTGGCGAGATTTTTCATTGCGCGGGTAATGGCGGAAATTTCAGTGGCGCGGTTCTCTGACGAATCACCCGACTGCATTAGCTGCAGGTAATCGATGATTATGAGATCGAGACCATTTTCACGCTTGAGGCGACGTGCGCGCGCACGCAGCTCCATCGGGCTCAGGCCTGGTGTGTCATCAATATAGATTGGTGCTTCTGACAACATGGTCATCGCCGACATCAACCGCGGCCAGTCATCGTCGTCCAGTTTTCCTGTTCGCACTTTATGACCATTGATGCGGCCAAGCGAAGACAGCATACGCATTGCCAGTTGTTCACCGGGCATTTCCATACTGAAAATCGCTACGTGTTTCTTATCTCCTACGGCCGCGTTCTCTGCCATGTTAATTGCCAGCGAGGTTTTACCCATGGATGGACGACCGGCTATTACAACTAGATCTGACGCTTGAAGCCCTGACGTCATCTCGTCCAGATCTTTAAAGCCCGACGAAATACCCGTTAGCGCGCTGTCGGAATGGAACAACATGTCGATACGATCAACAGCATTGGTAAGCAGGGATTTCAGCGGCTGGAAACCACCTTTGCGGTGAGCGCCTCGCTCGCTGATATCGAGAATGGTCTGCTCGGCGTGATCCAGCAACTCCGTGGCGTTACGCCCTTCCGGTGTATAAACCGTATCGGAGATCTTTGACACCGCTGTCACCAGTTGTCGCATCACCGAACGCTCACGTACGATTTTTGCGTAGGCAACAATGTTGGCGGCGCTAGGTGTGTTATTGGCGAGTGAACCGAGATAGGAAAGACCGCCTACCCCTTCAAGCTCGTGTTGGCCTTCGAGATATTCGGCAACTGTAACTACATCAGCAGGACTATTTTCCTGGGCGAGATGAGTAATGGCCTCGAATACAAGGCGATGTTCTTTGCGGTAGAAATCGGCAGGAGCAACAATGTCAGCAACCTGGTCCCATCGGCTGTTATCAATCAGCAATCCGCCAATGACGGATTGTTCTGCTTCAACAGACTGGGGTGGAAGCCGCGCATCCAAAGAACGTGATTGCGCTAGATCCACGTGCTGGCTGTGTTCCTCCATTAACTCCTCGACCTGACGATGGTGTATTCGCCTCGACCGCTTGAATATCTGCGGTGGGCTCTCTGGTTTGGAAGTCTTTATAATGCCACCACAGCCGACAGGACGCTATCGCAATCTGTCGACTGTGGCAGAAGTGCTTGTTTTGTTACTGTTCGGCGACGACCGAGACAATAATTTTTACGCTAACTTCCGGATGCAGGGCTAGAGCGATCTCCTGGTCACCGATTTCCTTGATCGGGCCTTCGGGCAGGAGCACTTCCGAACGTTCGGCTTCAAATCCAGTCTCGGTCAGTGCATCAGCAATCTCTTTTGCACCAACGGATCCGAAAAGCTTACCTTCTTCACCCGCTTTGACCACGATTTGCACGGTAGCGCCATCCATCTTATCGGCGCGCGACTGTGCTGCACTAAGAGAATCGGCCTGGGCCTTCTCGAGCTCGGCACGACGCGCTTCAAACTTGGCGCGATTGTCCTCACTGGCAACGACAGCCTTGCCATAAGGTAATAGATAATTGCGTCCGTACCCTGGTTTGACTCTGACCTCCTGACCGAGATCACCGAGGTTGCGGATTTTTTCTAACAAAATAACGTTCATTATTGCCGCCCCTCTTTACTGATGATTGTCGGTGTAAGGTAGCAACGCCAGATAGCGCGCGTATTTAACGGCACGAGACAATTGACGTTGATAACGAGCTTTAGTGCCCATCACACGACTCGGGATAATCTTTCCAGACTCGGAAATATAGCCCTTTAGAACGCCTAGATCTTTGTAATCGATCTCTTTGACGCCCTCGGCAGTGAAACGGCAATATTTTTTGCGACGAAAATAGCGTGACATGGTAATTCTCTCCTTTAAGCTTCTTCGCTTTCTGCGGAATCAGTCTCAGCTGCTTCACCAGATTCGGCAGATTCTTCAGCCGGGGCTTCGGCAGATTCTTCAGCCGGGGTTTCGGCAGATTCTTCAGCCGGGGTTTCGGCAGCTACTTCCGGTTTGCTTTCAGCAGTCTCCTGAGGGGTCTCAGCAACTTCTTCCTGCTTTTCCTTAGCCATCGGTGAAGGTGTGGCGCGCGCCTCGTCACGACGAATAGTCAGCCAACGAAGGACCGCATCATTAAACTTGAAGGAGGATTCCAGCTCTTGCAGAGTTTCCTGCTGGCACTCAATGTTCATCAGAACATAGTGAGCCTTGTGGACCTTGTTGATGGTATAGGCGAGCTGACGGCGTCCCCAGTCTTCCAGGCGGTGAATATTGCCCTTGGCATTCTCGATCACCGCGCGGTAGCGGTCGACCATTGCAGGAACTTGCTCGCTCTGATCCGGATGGACCAGAAACACGATTTCATAATGACGCATTGTGTACTCCTTTCGGGTTTGCCTCCCGGCTGCATCAACCGGTGAGGTAAGGAGAAAAAAACAGGCCCTATAGGACCCAACCAAAACAGGCGGCGAATTCTATAGGAGAATCCACCGCCTGCCAAGCCATTCCGGCCTTAATTATCAGAAACTTAGATCTATACCAGAGGATTAGAGAGTTTTACGAATACGGTCGTAGCCTTCCTTAATCTCACCACCCAGATCTTTGGCCGCATCCCAGACTTCCTTAGACGCTTCTGCTGCCTCGCCCCCAACCTGTTTGGCTTTGGCCTCAAAGTGACTCCATTTACCCTCAAGATTTTCCCACTCGTCTTTGACGTCAGCGGCTGCCAGGTGCATTTTCACCCTGAGTTCGTCACGCTGCTGCTTGAGATTTTCGACGAATTCATCGAAGTCTTCTCTGTCAACCATTTCAATCTCCTTCTGCCATTCGTATCACTTTAAATTTCGTTGGCGTATTACCTCAAAGAGGCAAATACCCGTTGCGACTGAAACGTTTAGGCTTTCGACATTCTCGGCGATCGGTATGCGAACCAGGCTGTCACATAAACCTCTCGTACGTTGTCTTAGACCCTTTCCTTCAGACCCCATGACGATAGCAGTGGGCAAGGTCAGGTTACTTTGATACAGATCAGATTTGGCCTCACCAGCCGCGCCGACGATCCAGATCCCTGCTTTTTTTAGTTTCTCCAACACTCGCGCAAGATTTGTCACTTGCACAATGTCCAAACTCTCTACCGCTCCGCTTGCGGTTTTGCGAACTGTCGCGCTAAGTGGGGCACTTTTATCTTTCGGCAAAATCACCGCATGAACACCGGCTGCCGCTGCGCTGCGCAGGCACGCGCCGAGATTGTGCGGGTCTTGTATACCATCCAGGACCAGTAACAGTGGCTCGCCTTCGATTGAATCCAGGATTGATTCAATATCTGCCTCGCCTTTTGTTTTAACCTGCTTGATTCTGGCAATCACACCCTGGTGAGACGCGCCTTCTTCCAGCATTTCATCTAATCTGGCTCGAGGAACTGACTGAACGCGCACGGCGGATGCCTTTGCCAGCTGTACTACTTTGGCAATGCGAGAGTCCTTACGAGATTGATCTATCCAGATACGATCGACGGATGCCGAATTTTGCTCCAGCAAACTCAGTACGGCGTGGAATCCTGCTGCAAAATCGTTATCCAAAAATGTTTACCGCCTTCCGGTGCGTGTCCTGGGCTTACGTTTTCCACTCTTCTTTTTGGCAGACTTCTTCTTGCCGCCCTTTTTCGCAACCTTCTTTTTACCAGGAACTCTAGTTGCCTTTTTGGAGCGTTTTTTTGATTTTTTCTTTTTACCTTCTTTTCGTCTTCCTGCGTGTTTTTGTCCACGCCTGGTTTTCGCGCGCGTGGTCCTTGCTTTTTGCTCTACCAGTTCAAGATCAATTTTTGCTTCGTCCAGGTCGACACGAACGACGCGTACAATAACTTCATCGCCAAGACGCAACGCCTGGCGTGTATGCTCTCCCACAAGGCAGTGCCGTTGCGGATCAAAATGGTAGTAATCGTTTCCGAGCGCGGTGACGTGAACCAAACCTTCAGCAAATACTTCGCCCAACTCAACGAAGATGCCGAAGTTGGTAACACCAGTAATTAACCCACTGAATTCCTCCCCAACTCGGTCCATCATGTATTCGGTTTTAAGCCATCTGATTACATCCCATACGGCTTCATCAGCTCGGCGTCCTGTCATGGAGCAGTGCTCAGAGATCGCCCGCATCTCACCAGACAAATCAACTGCACCCGGACGCTTACCCAGGATTTTATCGATAGCATGCCTGACCCGGCCACGGCTTTGTTTTTGTTTTATCAAAGACTTTAGCGCCCGATGCACGATCAAATCAGGATAGCGGCGAATCGGGGATGTGAAGTGCGCATAACTGGCAAAGGACAAGGCAAAGTGTCCAATGTTGTCCGGACTATAGATGGCTTGAGACAGGCTTCTTAACATCACCGTTTGCACCAGACGCGACTCCGGCCAATCAGCGATTTGTTTCAGTACGGCGGAGTAGTCGCTCGCCGATGGTGACTCACCGCCCATGAGCGACAAACCAAACTCGAAAAGAAACTCACGTAGGTTGGCCAGCTTCTCTTCGGTGGGCCCAGCATGCACCCGAAACGGTGTCGGGATTTTATGATCCAGCAGGAATTCCGCAGCACATACGTTGGCCGCTAACATACATTCCTCGATCACTCGATGCGCGTCATTGCGCTCGACCGCGATAACCCGATCGACCTTCTTGTTCTCGTCAAACAGAATCCGGTTTTCGGGCAACTCGAAATCAACAGCACCTCGTTGCACACGAACGCGATGCAACACCTTGAACAATTGATACAGTTCTTCCAGGTGAGGCACTTGCTCCCGATACTCTCCCCGAAGTTTTTCGTCTTTGTCCACCAACATAGCCGACACCTTGTTATAGGTGAGTCGGGCGTGGGAACGAATTACGGCCTCATAGAACTGAAAATCGTGAATCTTTCCCTGTGCGCTAATGCGTATCTCACACACCATCGACAGGCGATCGACATTCGGATTTAGAGAACAAAGACCGTTTGATAAGGCTTCCGGCAACATCGGGATGACCCGATTCGGAAAATAGACTGAGTTGCCGCGCTTGTAAGCTTCCTGGTCCAGTACAGAATCTGGCATCACGTAGTGCGACACATCGGCGATCGCTACGAAAAGGCGCCACCCTTTTCCATCACGCTCACAGTAAACGGCATCATCAAAGTCTTTGGCATCTTCGCCATCAATGGTAACCAGTGGCACATCGCGAATGTCGCGACGCTGACTGATCTGATCAGCGGGAATGGTGTCACCAAATGATTGGGCATGCTCCACCACACCATCTGGCCATTGGTTTGGCAGCTCAAATTTCCGAATTGCAACATCAACTTCCATACCAGGCGCCATGTGATCGCCCAGTACTTCGCTGATTTTTCCAACCGCCAGGTGCCGCACTGTGGGGTATTGAACTATATCCGCGATGACAATTTGCCCGTCACGAGCACCACTGCGTTGTTCTGGAGGAATGAATATGTCCTGGCTGAGTCGCTTGTCTTCCGGTGCCACGTACGTGACATTACCTTCATCAACGAAACGTCCCACAATTTGCGCGTGTCGGCGCTCCAGCACCTCGATAACCGCGCCTTCCCGTCGTCCGCGCTTATCAATGCCGGTAACGCTGCCCATAACGCGATCACCGTGCATGACTTTTTTCATCTCACGAGGCGAGAGAAACAGATCGTCGCTGTTGTCTTCTGGTGCCAGGAAACCAAATCCGTCAGCGTGCCCGATGACACTTCCGCATACCATGTCCATGCGATCCGGCCTGCCGTAGAGCCCTCGTCGATTGCGCAACACCTGTCCATCGCGCTCCATAGCGCGCAGACGGCGTCGGAACGATTCCTGATCGCGTTCGCCATGAACCTTCAATTTTTCCGCTAGCTGATCGAGCGATAAAGGCTCATCAACAGCCGCAAGACACTCAAGGATGAGTTCGCGGCTCGGTACGGGATTCTCGTATTTACGGGCTTCTCTTTCAGCGTGGGGATCGGTTAGGGTCTCCACCTTTTTCTTCGTTGACATGATTTTTGTCTCTCGGTAGAGTGCGCGACCTGTTCAGGGTCCGCTTTGCCGCGACTCCGAATATCCAGATGCCGAGGTGGCGGAATTGGTAGACGCGCTAGCTTCAGGTGCTAGTGGGGGCAACCCCGTGAAGGTTCAAGTCCTTTCCTCGGTACCATCTCTTCCCTGTATGTTCAAAGTACATGTCCTAGTCATCAAATGGATGACGCAGGACAATCGTTTCTTTTCGGTCAGGGCCGGTAGAAATTATATCAATTGGCACGCCGGTAACTTCTTCGACACGCTCAAGATAAGCAATGGCATTAGCAGGTAATTCGCTCTTGTCCATGACCCCGACGGTTGAATCCTGCCAACCGGGCATTTCCTCATACACGGGCTCCACTCGTTCCAGAGCTTCAGCGCCGGTAGGCGGTGTGGTGACTTCCTTTCCATCGATCCGATAGGCAACGCACAGTTTCACTGTTTCCAGACCATCGAGCACATCGAGCTTGGTGATACACATTCCGGTAATGCTATTGATAAAACAGGAGCGCTTTAACGCCACAGCATCAAACCAGCCACAACGACGCTGGCGTCCGGTGGTGGCGCCAAACTCGTGACCCTTGGTACCGAGGTGCTCGCCAACTGAATCGTTAAGCTCAGTGGGGAACGGTCCCGCGCCTACACGCGTCGTATACGCTTTCGTGATACCTAATACATATTCAAGGTTTCTTGGTCCGGCGCCAGTACCAGTGGCGGCTGCGCCAGCACTGGTATTCGATGAGGTAACATAGGGATAGGTGCCGTGGTCAATATCAAGCAGTGTTCCCTGGGCGCCTTCAAAGAGCACCTGCTGATCCTTGTCAGCATATTCCTGCAATAGACCAGTGATGTCTGCCACCATGGGCGCCATGCGCTCTGCTAGTGCAAGATTCGTTTCCAGGCTTTGTTTGAAATCGACGGTGTCGGTGTTGTAGTAATTCTTGAGAGCGTAATTGTGATACTCCATCACCTGCTCCAATTTCTCGGTGAACATTTTCTCGTTCATCAAATCGGCGACGCGCAAGCCTCGTCGTGCCACCTTGTCTTCATAACAGGGGCCGATACCACGACCGGTAGTGCCGATGGCCTTTTTGCCACGGGCCTTTTCGCGAGCGGCATCCAGGGCAACGTGATGCTCTAGCAATAATGGAGAAGACTCACTAATCCGTAGCCGATCCGTTACGGGAATATCCGCGCCAAGAAGCTCATCGACTTCCTTAAAAAGTGCAGTTGGTGACAACACGACACCGTTACCAATCAGGCACATGACACTGTCACGCAGGATGCCTGACGGAATCAGATGCAACACCGTTTTCTCGCCATCGATGACCAGGGTATGACCGGCATTGTGTCCGCCCTGAAACCGCGCCACGGCGTGTGCTTTATCTGTCAGCAAATCAACGATCTTTCCTTTGCCTTCATCACCCCATTGGGTGCCAACTACTACAACATTTTTAGCCATAAACTGTTTCTCTCAGCGCGATAGCGCCTTTACAACCCATTTGCCTTTTTCATTGATAAGCTCACGATCGCAGCTTAGTTCTTCGGGTATCACTTCCTGTCCAGGTAGCTCCTGGACGACGCGCTCCCCTTTTAGTCTTAACTCACTAATCTCGTTGCGCAGCGACTCATCATCGACATCGGGCGCCAGTATACCGCCAAGCGTTTCTTCACCGCCTGAGGACAAGCGCATCAGTTGGCGCAAATCGGTGCTGAATCCGGTGGCCGAACGTCGGCGACCGAACGCTTCGCCAATACCATCGTAACGACCGCCATTCGCCAGTGCTTTACCGTGCCCCGGTACAAATGCCGAAAACACAATGCCCGTGTGATAGCCATAGCCGCTTAGCTCGGCCAGATCAAAATGCAATTTGAATCCTGGCTCGTCACGCTGCAGAAGTGCTGCCACTTCGGATAACTCTTCCAGTGCGCGCTTCACTCCCTCTGGTGCGCCAGCAAGTTTTTCCTTTGCCGCATCGAGCGTGGAACCGTCGCCATTGAGATCAACCAGGCTGACGAGCATTTCTGCCGACTTCTTGTTTACTGCCCATTCGTTGAGCATTTGCCTGATTTCTGCCTCGGCCTTTCTTTGCATGGCTTCAAACAGCGCATCCTCTTGCTGGGAGTCAATGCCAGCTGCGGCAGCCAATCCACGAAAAACTGCGACGTTTCCCAAGTCGAGGTGCAAATTGTCGATCCCGATGGTACGTAAGGTGGTAATCATCAGTCGCAATACTTCGGCATCAGATCCCGGACCGGTGTGGCCAAAAAGCTCTGCACCTAACTGTAATGGCTCTCTGGAGCCGGCAAATTCATCGGGCCGCGTTCGCAACGCCGGTCCGATATAACAAAGCCTGGCCGGCCCTTTACGTTTCAAATAGTGAGCATCAATCCGTGCTGCCTGAGGAGTGATGTCGGCACGTGCACCCATCATTCTGCCCGAAACCTGGTCGGTCAATTTGAATATCTGAAGATCAAGCTCTTTACCGACACCGGTAAGCAGCGCCTCGAGATATTCAATTAATGGCGGCATCACCGGCTCGTACCCCCAGGTAACAAACAGGTCGAGCACCTGGCGACGCATTGCCTCCAGGCGCCTTGCCTCATCAGGCAATACCTCTTCGATACCTTCAGGCAGCAGCCAACGTTCCGAACCGGACATGATTATTTCCTGATTTAGGGGAATTACAGAATTTATTATTTATTTGGTGATTGTGCCAGCAGACCGGACTGATTGTACTTCCGATCTGCTGGTATACAAACTTACCAAGAACCTGCCTGGCAGGATATTTTCATCGTGCGGCGGGGCTCTTCAGGTATTTAAAGAATTCCGAGCTGGGATCAATCACCATCACATCGTTTTTGTCCTTGAACGTCTTCTTGTACGCGTTGAGGCTTCGATACAAACGATAGAACTCCGGATTGCGCTTCAGGGAACGCGCGTAAATAGCAGTCGCCTTGGCATCGCCGTCACCGCGAATGCGTTCAGCGTCGCGATAGGCTTCCGCCAGTGTAATATCCCGCTGACGTTCGGCATCGGCTCGGATCTTTTCTGCTGCTTCAGCACCTTGCGCGCGCAGTTCTTTTGCAATTCGGGCACGCTCTGCTTCCATCCTTCGATAGACCGACTCACTGACATCTTGCGGCAGGTCCACGCGCTGCAAGCGCACATCAATAACCTCGATACCAAATCGACTGGCTGCCTCAGCAGTATTTATACGAAGAATATTCATGATTTCGCGACGATCGCCGGAGACGACATCCTTCAGACTACGTTTGCCAAATTCCGACCGCAATCCGTCATCTACCAACTGACCCATACGGGTGTTGGCGCGGGCCTCATCACCACCTACGGTTAGATAGTATTTAAGCGTGTCAGTAATACGCCACTTCAAGAATGAATCCACTTCCAGCGATTTCTTTTCTTGTGTCAGATAACGCTGTGGTGGTGCATCCAGTGTGACAATTCGTGAATCGAAGAATCGCACTTCTTCTGCCACTGGCCACTTCCAATGCAGACCCGGCTCGTCGTCGTAGCGGACAACTTTACCCAACCGGATAACAATAGCCTTTTCTCTTTCGTCGACAGTATAGAAAATCGAAAGCGCAGTGATGCCAATGACCATCATCAAACCAATGATGGCTACCATTTTAGCCTGATTCATTATGGCACCCTCCGTGTTCCCGAACGGTCACGTAAGCGTTCGCGAATGCTTGGTTGTTGCTGTGGAGCAGTTTCAGGCGCAGCAGTCGCTGTAGACGGCTCTACCTGCTCAACGGCACGCGACATCAATTTATCAAGTGGCAGATACACCAAGTTGTTACCACCCTTTTGATCAATTAGCACCTTCGTGCTCCTGGTCAGGATTTGTTCAACGGTTTCCAGGTAGAGTCGATCACGAGTAACACGCGGGGCTTTTGCATATTCCCTGGCGATGGCTGTGAAGCGGCGAGCATCACCTTCAGCTCGCGCTATTACGCTGGCTTTGTAACCCTCGGCTTCAGAAAGCAACCTTGCAGCGCCACCACGTGCACGTGGTAAAATGTCATTGGAATACGCTTCCGCTTCATTTTTGAAACGTTGCTCATCCTCACGCGCCTTAACCGCATCATCAAACGCCGCTTTCACTTCTGCTGGCGGTTGTGCATCCTGCACACGTAGCTGGGTAACTAAAATACCGGCTTTGTAACGATCAAGGATCTCTTGAAGTACGGCCCTGGTTTTCTGACCAACTTCTTCACGACCACCGGTAAGAATGAAGTCCATCGTATTTTTACCCGCGATCTCGCGAATAGCGGATTCTGTCGCCGCAAAAATAGTGCCGCGTGGGTCGCGTACATTGAATAGGTAATCACTGGCATCACTGATTCTGTATTGCACAGCAAACTCGATATCAATGATGTTCTCATCTTCGGTCAGCATCACAGCTTCGCGGGCGACCTTGGTTTTTGCGCCAGTTCTCTGGTTAACGCGGTAACCAATCTCGATCACTGAAACGGCTTCCACGTCCACCTTTTCCACGCGCTCAACCGGCCAAGGCAAATGCCAACGCAGACCGGCTGTGGTGACATCCGCTTTCTTACCAAAACGCAGTACCACACCTCTTTCGCCCTGCTGGACGATATAAAAGCCGGTCAACAGCCAGATACTTAGCAAAATGACAACGATAAGACCGGCGCCCAGTCCTCCAGCCTTAGGGCCTGATGAACCGCCACCGCCTTTACGACCGCCAAATATGCCGCCCAGCTTGTTCTGGATTTTGCGTACGATCTCGTCGAGATCAGGCGGGCCTTGCTCGCCGCGACCGCTCTGACCCCATGGATCTTTGTCTCCGGATCCGCCCGGTACATTCCAAGGCACGTGAACTCCTTAAATAATTTGAGTTAGATTAAATTTACTGGCGGCATTCTAGGTTTATGACGCTACCGGAGCAAGCTCAGTTTCTTCGCCATGCTCCAGGTATGATTCCTGAAATTCCGCCTGCCTTTTAAGCCAGTCGATGTCGCGCTGCTCCAGCGTGACTTCGAGTATCCAGCCGCCTTCGCCGTCATTTCGTTCATTCAAAATGTCGACCCGATCATAAAGCTGTGCTCTAAGACGCGCAGCGACTGGGGGTATATGTAATCGAAAGTAACTACGATGCTTTCGATAATATTCTGATAGAGCCTGAATAAGTAATTCGGTTCCCGCTCCAGTTCTGGCCGATAACCACACTTTTCTAATCGCGCCATTCTGGTCTCGCTCCAGGTGCGGCGCCTCACCAGTAAGATCTATCTTGTTGTAGACGATAATCTGCGGTACTTCGCTTGCGTCGATTTCCTTCAATACCTGGTTAACTTCATTCATTAACTCGGCGCTTTCCGGATTGCTGCTATCGATGACATGTATCAGCAGGCTCGCCTCGGTGACTTCCTCAAGCGTGGATTTGAAGGCCTCTACCAATGTATGGGGGAGATGTCTGATAAAACCAACGGTATCGGCGAGAATTACCTGTTCCTTTCCCGCGAGATCCAGCTTGCGCATGGTTGGGTCGAGCGTCGCAAACAGCTGATCAGCCTCATAAACCTGAGCACCGGTCAGCTTATTGAATAATGTCGATTTGCCGGCGTTCGTGTAACCCACAAGCGATATCGTGGGGATAGGAATTTTGTTGCGATTCTTACGTCGCAAACCACGTTGATTGCGGACTTTCTCCAGACGCTTGTTCAGTCGACGAATTCTGTCGCGCATCAAGCGGCGGTCAGTTTCGAGCTGGGTTTCACCCGGTCCGCGAAGACCAATACCGCCCTTTTGTCGTTCAAGGTGAGTCCAGCCTCGTACCAGTCTCGTTGCTAACCTGTCCAGTTGCGCAAGCTCCACCTGCAACTTACCCTCGTGGCTCCGTGCCCTAAGCGCAAAAATATCCAGAATCAGCCCGGTACGATCCAGTACACGGCAACCCACGGCTTTTTCAAGATTGCGCTCCTGGATAGGCGACAGGTCGTGATCGACCAGCACCAGCTCAATGTCTTCTGTGCTGACTCGTTGCTGAATTTCTTCTGTCTTGCCTTTACCAATAAAGAAGGCGGGATCCGGTTTGCGCCGTCTCCCCAACACCACGCCGGAAACCTCGGCCCCGGCCGATTCTGCCAGAAACTGAAACTCCTGCAGGTCTTCCTCGTCCGGGCCACCTGGCAGACGCATCTGTACAATCAACGCCCTTGTCAGCGCGTTGTCGTCATTCGCATCAACGGATGAGTTACTTGTTTCCTGGTCCTGAGGATTCTTCTTCTGAACTATCAAGAGACATCTTGACTGCGCGACTCGGCACAACCGTGGAGATCGCGTGTTTGTAGATCATCTGATTCACCGAGTTCTTCAGCAGAACTACGAATTGATCAAATGATTCGATTTGCCCCTGGAGCTTGATCCCGTTGACGAGAAAAATCGAAACCGGAATGCGCTCTTTGCGCAGGGTATTAAGGAAAGGGTCTTGTAAGGATTGCCCTCTTGTCTGACTCATTGTCATTCTCCTGTTTTATAATCGTCCTTCTTGTTTATGATTCCCGTCAAAACGGCAACTCCGCCTACTGGCAGCTGTTGCATCACTGCATACCGTTCTGCTTACCGTTATTATGGGGACGTTTTATTTTTTTAGTATACTCGTAACTACGACAATTTTCCCTGCAAAAACGCCAGACATTTCTCCAGAAGTCCTGGGTTGGAATAGTCGAATTTCTCAACTCCCGGATAACTCCTTAACCATGTCATTTGTCGCTTGGCCAGCTGTCGCGTCGCTGTAATTCCCTTCTCAACCATTTGATTATAATCCAGTTTTCCGTCCAGGTATTCCCAGACCTGGCGATAGCCAACCATACGAATAGCAGGTAATTC